>Ga0335083_10000595_pt1 | contig 53829 bp, 46 predicted proteins | sample Lox_Sample_42_FD_206716 | JGI IMG/M metagenome (GOLD analysis project Ga0335083, IMG submission 206716) | Soil microbial communities from Loxahatchee National Wildlife Refuge, Florida, United States - Lox_Sample_4.2 | ecosystem: Environmental > Terrestrial > Soil > Wetlands | place: USA...
TCCGGCGCGGGCGGCTTGTCGGCGCCACCGCCAGCAGTGGCCGGCTCCTCCTTCTTCGCGGGCGCGGCGGGGGGGGCGGCGGCGGTCGGGGCCGGGGCGCCCGTCGTGCCGCGCCCGGACGCGGCGTCGTACAGCTCGTGCATGCCGGTCTCGACGGCAGCGAGGTCGCTCGCGAGCCGGCGGGCGCCGGCACGCAGGCTCTCGACCAGGGCGCCGACCTCGCTCTCCATCGAGCCGACCCGTTCGAGCAGCCCGGAGGCAGCCTGCTCGACCGCGGCCACGTGCGCGCGGGCGCGCTCGAGTGACTCCTCGCGGTTGCGGTCCGCGTCGCGGTCGGCCTCTTCGCGGACGGCGCGGGCCTCCTCGAGGGCGTTGTGCTCGATGTCGGCGGCCGTCGCCTCGGCCGCCTCGAGGATGGTCTGGACCTGGGTGGCCGCAGAGGACGCGAGCGACAGGTCGGGGGACCCGTGGGCGGCGGTCCGCTGTATGTCCTCGAACTCGCCCGCGAGGGCCCTCAGGTGCGCGTCGACCGCGTCGGGGTCATAGCCCCGGCGTCCGATCGGGAAATCCTTGCGTTCGATTGCCTGTCGGTCGAGGTCCAAGGCGGGGGAATCCTAGGCCATCTCGCTGGCCGGGGTCTCGCGCCCGGCTGGAGCGCGCTGCGAGTGTACATCGATGTCGCGCAGGTCGCGCCTCAGCTCCCGAAGCTCGTCCCGCAGCTGGGCGGCGTACTCGAAACGGAGCTCCTCGGCGGCCGCCAGCATCTCCTCCTCGAGCTCCACGGCCATCCGCTCGAGCTCGTCGCGGGGCATCTCTCCCCCGCCCCTGGCGGCCCTGGTCCGCGTCGAGCGGCGGCGCCCGCGCGGCACCTTGGACTCGGCCTGCAGGAACTCTGCGATGTCGGAGATCCCCTTCACGATCGTGGCCGCCGTGATCCCGTGCTCCTGGTTGTACGCGATCTGGATCTCGCGGCGGCGGTCGGTCTCGGAGATCGCCGCGCGCATCGCACGGGTCTCCTTGTCCGCGTACATCAGCACCGTTCCCCCGACGTTGCGGGCGGCCCGGCCGATGGTCTGGATCAGCGAGGTCTCGCCGCGCAGGAAGCCCTCCTTGTCGGCGTCGAGGATCGCCACCAGCGAGACCTCGGGGAGATCGAGCCCCTCGCGCAGCAGGTTCACGCCGACGAGCACGTCGTACTCGCCGAGGCGCAGGTCGCGGATGATCTGGATCCGTTCGAGCGTGTCCACCTCCGAGTGCAGGTAGCGGGTGCGGAAGCCCATCTCGAGCAGGTACTGGGAGAGGTCCTCGCTCATCTTCTTGGTGAGCGTCGTCACGAGCACCCGCTCGTCGCGGTCCACGCGGGCGCGAACCTCGTTCATGAGATCGTCGATCTGGTTGGCCGTCTCGCGCACCTCGACCACGGGGTCGACGATCCCGGTGGGCCTCACGATCTGCTCCACGACGCTCGTCGAGCGGGTTCGCTCGTACTCGCCCGGGGTGGCCGACACGAACAGCAGCTGGGGCGTGATCGAGAGGTACTCGTCGAACGTCTGGGGACGGTTGTCGAGCGCGCTGGGCAGGCGGAAGCCGTAGTCCACGAGCGTCTGCTTGCGCGAACGGTCCCCCTCGTACATGCCGCCGATCTGGGGCACGGTCTGGTGGGACTCATCGATGAAGCACACGAAGTCCTCGGGGAAGTAGTCGATCAGGCAGTACGGCCGCTCGCCCGGGGCCCGCCCGTCGAGGATCCGCGAGTAGTTCTCGATCCCCGAGCAGAAGCCGACCTCGCGCAGCATCTCCATGTCGTACTGGGTGCGCTGGCGCAGGCGGTGCGCCTCGAGCTGCTTGCCTTCGCCGATCAGTTCCTCGGTGCGCTGCTCGAGCTCGGCGCCGATCGCTTCGACCGCCGCCTCGATCGTCCCCTCCCTGACGTTGTAGTGCGTCGCCGGCCAGATCGCCACGTGCTCGAGGTCGTCGGCGATCAGCTCGCCCGTGAGCGGGTCGAAGTGCTGCAGGCGCTCCACCTCGTCGCCGAACATGCTCGCCCGGAAGGCGGTCTCGGCATAGGCGGGGAACACCTCGAGCGTGTCTCCGCGCACGCGGAACGTGCCGCGTGAGAGCACCGAGTCGTTGCGGGTGTACTGGATCGAGACCAGTTTCCGCAGCAGCGCGTCGCGGTCGACGGTCTCGCCGCGCTTGAGGATCTGCATGTTCATCTCGTAGGTCTCGGGGGAGCCGAGGCCGTAGATGCACGACACCGACGCCACCACGATCACGTCCCGACGCGCGAACACGGCGGCGGTGGCGGCGTGGCGCAGGCGATCCACCTCCTGGTTGATGGCCGAGTCCTTCTCGATGTACAGATCGCGGCTGGGGACGTACGCCTCGGGCTGGTAGTAGTCGTAGTAGGAGACGAAGTACTCGACCGCGTTGTCGGGGAAGAACGTGCGGAACTCGTTGCACAGCTGGGCGGCGAGCGTCTTGTTGTGGGCGATCACCAGCGCCGGGCGCTGGACGGCCTCGATCACCCCCGCCATCGTCATCGTCTTGCCGGTGCCGGTGGCCCCCAACAGCGTCTGGAAGCGCTCGCCGGCGTCCACGCCCCGTGCGAGCGCCTCGATCGCCTTCGGCTGGTCGGCGGTGGGCGTGAAGGCGGGATCTAGCTTGAAATCTGGCATCCGTCGCGGGTCCCCTGCAGGTTAGCCGCCGGGCGGCGCGTTCACGCGATGCCGGTCGGCCGCCGGACCGCGCGCTCGGGCGATGCCGGGTCGGCCGCCTGGGGGCGCGCTCGGGCGATGCCGGGTCGGCCGCCTGGGGGCGGCCTCAGGCGATGCCCAGCTCGTGGGCGTAGTCGCTGCGGTAGACGTGCTCGGCGTCGAGCACGCGACGTACATATTCACGGGTCTCGGGGAAGGGGATTTCCTCGATCGAGAGCCGGCGTCCGTCAGCGTCGGCGTGGGCCACCCAGCGGTCGACGTTGGCCAGGCCCCCGTTGTAGGCGGCCAGCGCCAGCACCACGTTGCCGCCGTAGTGGTCGAGCAGATAGCGCAGGTAGTAGCTGCCGTAGGCGACGTTCACGCTGGGGGTGGCGAGGTCGCTCGAGGTGAACGACCGCCCGCCCGACAGTTTCGCGAGGTAGTAGGCGGTTTCGGGGAGGATCTGCATCAGTCCCTCGGCGCCCGCGGAGGACGGCCGCGGTTCGAATTTCGACTCGCAGTAGATAACCGCCGCGATCAGCGCCGGGTCGAGCTTCTTTTCGGCGGCCTGTGCGCGGATGATCTCCGTGTCCGCCAGCGGCAGGTTGTGATCGCGGTCCCCCTCTCCGAGCACGACGAGCACGAGCGTGCCGCACAGCAGCACAGCTCCGAGCACCAGCCATGTCCCGAGCACGCGCTGACTCATCGCCGGTCTAGCTTGTCAAGCACCTCCGACAGCTGGCGGGCCAGATCCTGCTCCGTGCCGTCGTTGCGCACCACGAAGGTAGCGCGCTGCGCCTTCTCCTGCTGGCTGAGCTGGCGCGCGTCACGCTCGTCGAGCAGCACCTGGCCGCGGGCGGCCGCGCGCGAGCGGCGCAGCGACTCGTCGGCGAGCACCGCGATGGTGGCGTCGTAGCCGTCCTGGAGGCCCGCCTCGAACAGCAGCGGCACCTCCACCACCGCCGCCCGGGGAGACGGCCGCTGCGAGCGGGCGCGCTCCAACCACGCCCCGATCCGCTCCCCCACCAGCGGCCAAACCAGGCCCTCGAGCCAGGCCCGGTCCTCCGGGGTGGCGAACGCGCGGCGCGCGAGCTCGGGCCGGTCGACCTGTCCTCCGGGCGCGACCTCGGGCCCGAAGCGCCCGCTCAGAGCCCCCACCACCTCCGGGCTCCAGTACAGCTCGTGGACGACGTCGTCGCTGGAGATCACCTCGGCTCCCAGCTCCCGCAGCGCTTGCAGCGCAGTCGACTTGCCGGCGCCCATGCCGCCCGTGAGGCCCACGAACGGGACCGCGGCGCTCATCGCAGCGGCCCACGCGGGCGGGCGCCTTCGAGCAGCCGCGCCGTCTTCTAGTCCTGCTGTGCGGGGTCCGCCGTCAGCTCCGGCTCGGCGGCTGCGCCGCCGTTCTCGGAGGCCGCGGCCCCATCGCCGTCGGCGGGAGCGGCGGGCGCGTCCTCAACGACGGGGGCCGCCTCGGGAGCGCTCGCCTCGGGAGCGCTCGCCTCCGGCTCGGCCACCTCGGCGGGGGCCTCGGGCTCGGCCACCTCGGCGGGGGCCTCGGGCACAGCCGCCTCGGCGGCCGCCTCGGGCTCGGGCACCTCGGCGGGGCCCTCGGGCGCCGCTACCTCAACGGATGCCTCGGCCTCCGGCGCCGGTGCGACCTCGGCCTCGGGCACCTCCGCGGGAGCGGCCTCGGGCGCGCTCGCCTCGGCGGCGAGCTGCAGAGCCTCGCCGTCCTGGGGCTCCGCGGAGCCCTCCTCGGGCGCCGCGCCGGCCTCCTGGCCCGGTCGCGCGACGGGCAGAATCTGGTCCTCGACCCGCTTGGCCGACAGCGACAGGCGCCGGCGCTCGGAGTCGATCTCGAGGATCTTCACGCGGATCTCGTCGCCCGGATGGACGATCTCGCGGGGGCTCTCGACGTGATGGGGGGCGAGCTCGGAGATGTGCACGAGGCCCTCGACGCCGTCGAGGATCTCGACGAAGGCGCCGAAGGTGACGACCTTGGTGACCTTTCCTTCGAGCTCGTCTCCGACGTTGTAGGTGTCGACGATCCGCTGCCAGGGGTCCTCCTGGGTCTGCTTCAGGCCCAGCGAGATGCGCTGGCGGTCGCGGTCGATGTCGAGCACCTTCACGCGGACCGTGTCGCCGATCGAGAGGATCTCGCTGGGGTGGTTGACGTGCGACCAGGAAAGCTCGGAGATGTGGATCAGGCCGTCGATCCCGTCGAGGTCCACGAACGCCCCGAAGTCGACGATGTTCGAGATCTGGCCTTCCACGACGAGGCCGGGCTGGAGACGATCGAGGATCTGCTGACGGACCTCCTTGCGCTCCTCCTCGAGCACCGCCCGGCGGGACAGCACGACGTTGTTGCGCGAGCGGTTGAGCTCGATCACCTTCGTCTCGATCTTCGTCCCCATGTACTCGTCGAGGTTCGGCACGCGGCGGATGTCAACCAACGAAGCGGGCAGGAAACCGCGTACGCCGAGGTCGATGATCAGCCCGCCCTTGACGACCTCGATCACGGTCCCTTCGACCGGCTCTCCCGACTCGGCCGCCCCTTCGATGCGCCGCCACGCCTTCTCGAAGCGGGCCCGCTTCTTGGACATGATCAGGCGCCCGTCCTGGTCCTCCTTGGTGAGGACGATGGCGTCGACCTCCTCGCCGAGGTGGACCTCCTCGCTCGGGTCCACGGCCTTGCGGATCGAGAGCTCGTTGGCCGGGATGACGCCCTCGGACTTGTAGCCGATGTCGACCAGCACCTCGTCCTTGTCGATGCGGACGACGTGGCCGGTTACGACCTCCCCCTCCTCGATCGGGCGGAGCGTCGCGTCGTAGTTGGGGACGATCTGGCCGTCGACCTCGAGCAGCAGCCCGTTCGACCCTTCGACCACGTGGGCTCCCGCCTCATCCGTCACTGCTTGCACCCGGCGAAGCGTAGCGCAGCCGTATCATTGCGGGCGAAATGCCTGTTCGAGCGACGAAGCGGGGCGCGGACCGCACGCGCTTGCAGCGCGACTGCGACGTGCTCGTGTGCGGGGCGAGCTTCGCCGGGCTCGCCGTGGCGCGCGAACTCGCGGGAACCGGCGCCGAGGTGCTGGTCGTCGACCGCTACGACATCGGCGAGCGCCAGACCTCGGCCTGCGGGATACCGACCTCGTGGCTGACGGCTCTCGAGCTGGGCTCCTCGATGCGCCAGAGCTTCGACGCGCTGGTGGTCCACACCCCCTTCCTTACCTCGCGCTGGCAGCTGCCATGGACGTTCTCGACGTTCGATTACCGCGAGCTGTGTGGGCTGTTGTGGGAACAGGCACGCACGCCGACGCTCGAGTTCGAGACCGCCGCGGTGACCGGACGCATCGGTAACACCGTGTACACCGACCGCGGCGAGCTGCACGCCCCGCTGGTGGTGGACGGCCTCGGCTGGCGCAGGGTGCTCTCGAACGGAAAGGCGATCCAGCCCCCGGCGGCGCGGCTGTCGCGCGGCCTGGAGGTGCACCCTGCCGGCACGGGCAGCGACATGGAGCTGTGGCTCGACGCCGGGTATGTGCGTGCCGGCTACTCCTGGAGCTTTCCCGCGGGCGACGAGCTGCGCGTGGGAGTCGGCTCGTTCTGGCCGACCCACCACGTCAAGGAGCCGACCGTGCGGCTCGCCGGGGACCTAGGACTGCCGCCCGACGGCTACCAGGGGAACTGGATCCCGCACCAGCTGCGCCGGGCGGTCGAGGACGGCATCTTCTTCGTCGGCGACTCCGCGGGGCACTGCCTGCCGCTGACCGCCGAGGGGATCCGCACGGCCCTCTACTTCGGTCTGGCCTGCGGACGCGAGCTGCGGGCCGTCCTCGACGGCACGCGTACGCGGGATCAGGCGCTGGCACGCTATGCCGCCTTCTCCGACGCCCACGCGAGGAAGTTCCGCTGGCTGCTGGCGGTGCAGCGGGCGGTCGGCCAGATCACCCCGAGCCGCGCCGCCAGCGCGATCGTGAAGGCCTTCGAGAGCCGCCGCCTGACGCGGTGGGCCTTCTCCCACTACCTCGAGATCGCGCCCCCGTCGTTCGCCGGCGGCGGCCTGCACCCCAGGTCCTCGAGCGCCAGCGCGAGCAGGCGCACCCCCTCCTCGATCGCGGGCTCGGCCAGGTTGGCGTAGCCGAGGACGAGCCCGTCGTCGAGCGGGCGCGGCCTCAGGTATCCGTAGCCGAGGGGGTACACGCCGACCGAACGGCTCGCCGCGGCCTGCATCAGCGCCAGCCCGTCGACGGCCCGCGGCAGGCGCACGATCGCGTGCAGCCCGGCGGCCACCCCGGTCACGCGGGCACCCGGCAGGTGGCGGGCTACCGCCGCCACGAGCGCGTCGCGGCGGGCACGGTAGCGGCGGCGCGCCTGGCGCAGGTGACGGTCGTAGTCGCCGGATTCGATCAGATGGGCGAGGGCGAGCTGCTCCAGCGTCGGCGAGCCGGCGTCGGCCAGGCGCTTGGCCTCCACGACGGCCTCCACCAGCGGCTCGGGTGGAATCAGCCAGCCCAGGCGCAGCGCCGGCGCGAGCGTCTTGCTGACTGTCCCCATGTAGGCCACCCGATCGGGGGCGAGTCCCTGCAGTGCGCCGAGCGGCTGGCGGTCGTAGCGGAACTCCGCGTCGTAGTCGTCCTCGATCACGAGCACCTCCCGCGACCGTGCCCACGCGAGCAGGCCTCCTCGCCGCCCGGCCGACAGCGCCGTCCCCGTCGGCGACTGGTGCGCCGGGGTCACCAGCGCGGCGGCCGGGTACAAGTGCTCGAGCGCCTCCACATGCGCCCCCTCCTCGTCAACCGGCAGCGCCGACAGCGCCAGGCCGGCGGCGGTGAGGATCTCGCGATGGAGCGGCAGCCCCGGATCCTCGACCGCCACCTCGGCGTCCTGGCCCAACACGCCCGCCAACAGGGCCACCGCCTGGGCCGCGCCGGCGCAGATGAGCACCGTCGCCTCGCCCGCGACTACCCCGCGCACGCGCCGCAGGTGTCCCGCGAGGGCCCGTCGCAGCTGCGGCGCGCCTCGCGGGTCGGGATATCCCAGTGCGCTGTCCGGAGCCTCTCGCAGCACTGTCCGCTGCGCACGCAGCCACGAACCCCTGGGAAAGCCGGAGAGGTCCGGGCTGCCGGGGAAGAAGTCGTACCGGAGCACGTCTGTGGAGGACGCCACCGGTGGGGGGGCCGGTCTGATGGCCGCGGCGGCGACGAATGTCCCCGCTCCAGCGCGCGAGGTCAGGTAGCCCTCGGCGAGCAGCTGCGCGTAGGAGTCCACCACGAGCCGGCGGGAGACGCCCAGGTCGGCGGCCAGCGAACGCGTCGGTGGGAGACGCGAGCCCGCCGCCAGGCGCCCGTCGCGGATCGCGCCCCGCAGTTCCTGCTCGAGCTGCGCACGCAGCGGCCGCGAAGTGTCGCGGTCGAGCCGCAGGAGCAGATCTCCGCCAGAATTGGTACCCATCAAGACCTCGAAATTGGTGCTTTACGATGCACCATGAGGAGCATATCGTGGGGTCCATGAACGCGCTGACACCCACCGTCGCTACAACTCCCCGGACCGCCCCCGCCCCCCGCCTGCTGGACCTCGGGCTGGCGGTGTTCGCGGTCGTGTACCTGGCGGAGGCGCTGTTCATGACCGTCAGTCCGCACGCCTTCTACACCTCGATCGGTCCCTTCAACGCCTACAACCCCCACTACCTGCGCGACAACGCGACCTTCTCGGCGGCCTTCGGCGCGGGCCTCGCGGTATCGGTGGTGCGGCCCGGCTGGCGGGTGCCGATGCTCGCGGTGACGACGCTCCAGTACGGCCTGCACAGCATCAACCACCTGGCCGACATCGACATCGCCCACCCGCGCTGGACGGGGTACTTCGACTTCTTCTCGCTCCTCGCCGCAACGCTGGTGCTGGTGTGGCTGCTGCGCACCGCGATCGCGTGCGAGCGGGCACCGACGCTCGCACCCCACCGAAAGGAGACACTCCGATGACCCGCATCCAGACCCTCCAGGGACGCCAGGCTCCGCTCGCCGCGCGCGTGATCGAGCGCGTCGTGCGGCGCAAGGTCGGCCGTGACCTCGACCCGATCGGCGTGTACGCGCACGCGCCGGGAATGCTCGTGGGCTACTCCATGTACGAGCAGGCCACGGCGTCCCAGCACACCGTCCCCGAGCGCCTGAAGATCCTCGCCGTGCTGAAGGCCGCCGCGTTGATCAGGTGCGAGTTCTGCGCCGACATCGGCTCAGCCGAGGCACGCCGCGCAGGGGTCACCGAGGAGCAGCTGCTGACGCTGCCCCGCTACCGCGAGAGCGGCGCCTTCGACGAGCTCGAGTGCCTCGTGCTCGACTTCGCGGTGGCGATGACGCGCACGCCCCCGGAGGTCGGCGACGGGCTGTTCGCCGAGCTGCGCGAGCACTTCGACGAACGCCAGTTGGTCGAGCTCGCCAACATCGTCGCGCTCGAGAACCTGCGCTCGCGGTTCAACAGCGCCTTCGACATGACCCCCGCCGGCTTCTCCGAGGGCATGGTCTGCATCGTGCCCGAGTCGCCCCCCGCATCGCTCGCCGCCGCGTGAGGATCCTGCTCGCCGGCGCCACCGGCGTGATCGGCCGCGAGCTGCTGCCGCTGCTGCTCGAGCAGGGCAACGAGGTCGTGGCGATGTGCCGCTCCGAGGACAAGCTCGACGGGCTCCGCGCCCGTGGCGCCGAGGCCGTCGCCTGCGACGCACTGGACGCCGACGCGGTACTCGCGGCCGTGACCGCCGCGCGCCCGCAGGCGGTGATCCACCAGCTCACCGCCATCCCGCCGCGGATCAACCCGCGCACGATGGTCCGCGACTTCGCCGTCAACGACCGCCTGCGCATCGAGGGCACCGCCAACCTGCTGGCCGGCGCCGGGGCAGCGGGGGCCGAGCGCTTCATAGCCCAGAGCATCGCGTTCGCCTATGCCCCCGGCCCGCCCGGGACGGTCCACGTCGAGGCGGACCCGCTGCTCTCCCCGCAACGGGCACCGAAGGAGTTCCGCCGCTCGGCCGGCGCGATTGCAGAGCTCGAGCGCTCGGTGCTGGGAGCCGGCGGCGTCGTGCTGCGCTACGGGTACTTCTACGGCCCCGGCAGCTCCATCTCCGGCGACGGCTCGATGGCCGCCGACGTCGCGCGCCGGCGCCTGCCGATCGTCGGCTCGGGTGCGGGGGTGTGGTCGTTCATCCATGTCGGCGACGCGGCCGCGGCGACCGTGGCCGCGCTCGCGCTCGAGGGGCCGGCGGTGCTGAACGTCGTCGATGACGAGCCGGCCCGCGTGTCGGACTGGATCCCGGCGCTCGCGCAGGCGCTCGGAGCTCCCGCCCCGCGGCACGTCCCCGCGCCGTTGGCGAAGCTGCTCGCCGGCGGCTACGGCACGGCGACCATGACCAGCTCGCAGGGCGCCAGCAACGCCGCCGCCCGCGCCGAGCTCGACTGGAGCCCGCGCTACCCGTCCTGGCGGGAGGGCTTCCGCAGCGCTCTCTAGGGGCTCGCCGCGAGCGCCCGCCCCGGCGCCGCTACTTCCGCACCACCAACGCCACACCGAGCACCAGGAGCACGAGGCCGATCACGCGCTGGGCGCCGACCTGCTGCCTGGCGACGCCGAGCAGCCCGAAGCGGTCGATCACGACCGACACCCCCAGCTGGCCGGCGATCACCACGGCGGTCAGCCCGGCGGCCCCCAGCGTGCGCACCACCACCAGGGCGACCGACACGTAGATCGCCCCCAGCAGGCCGCCGATGAGGGCCCAGGAGGGAGCGCGCCCGACGTTCCCCAGCGCGCCGAGGCCGCCGTTGACGATCGAGGTGATGAGGAGCAGCACGGCCGTGCCCACGAGGAACGAGAAGCTCGCCGCGGGCAGCGTTCCGATCGCCTTGCCGAGCCGGGAGTTGACCGGCGCCTGGATACCGACGAGGCATCCCGCCGCGACCCCCACCAGCACGGCGACGGAGCGGCTCATGCCGGCGACCCCTCGGGACGGCTCACGCCCACACGGGGCCCCGCGACCCTCACTTCGCGTCCAGCCAGGTGGGACCCTCGCCGATGTCCACGGCCAGCGGCGGCTCGCGCGGCTCCCATACCGAGACCATCTCGCGCTCGATCAGCTCGCGGGCGGCGGGGGCCTCCTTCGGGGGGCCCTCGAACAGGAGCTCGTCGTGGATCGTCAGCAGCAGGCGCGTGTGCAGTCCGGCGTCCGTGAGCGCGCGGTGGGTGCGCACCATCGCCAGCTTGATGATGTCGGCGGCCGTGCCCTGGATGACGGTGTTGACCGCAAGCCGTTCGCCCTGGGTGCGGACCTGGTAGTTGCGCGCACGCAGCTCCGGGATCTGGCGCTGGCGCCCCCACAGGGTGCGCACTTCGCCCTCCTCGCGCGCCCTTTCGACGGTCTCGACCATGAAGCGCGCGAGCGCGGGGAAGCGCTCGAGGTAGGCGTCGATGAACTCGCGGGCCTCCTCGCGGGGGATGTTCAGGCGGTCGGCGAGGCCGAAGTCGGAGAGCCCGTAGACGATCCCGTAGTTGATCATCTTGGCCTTCGAGCGCATGCCCGGGTCGATGTCCTTCGGCTCGACCTCGAACACGCGCGAGGCGGTGGCCGTGTGCACGTCCTCGCCGCGGGCGAAGATCTCCATCAGGGCGTCCTCCTCGGCCACGTGGGCCAGCACGCGCAGCTCGATCTGGGAGTAGTCGGCGCTGATCAGCAGATCGCCCTCCTGAGCCTCGAAGCAGCCGCGGATCTCGCGTCCGAGCGGGGTGCGGATGGGGACGTTCTGCATGTTGGGGTTGGTGCTCGACAGCCGCCCCGTCTGCGCGACCGCCTGCAGGTAGGTGGTGTGGATGCGGGAGTTGGCGTCGACCTGTTCGGGGAGCACGTCGAGGTACGTCTTCACGAGCGTGGACAGCTCGCGGAAGCGCTCGACCTTCGGCACGATCGGGTGCTCGTCGCGGATCGCCTGCAGCACGCGCGCGTCGGTCGAGAAGCCGGTCTTGCCGCGACGCTTGCGTGACAGGCCGAGCTTCTCGAACAGGACCTCCCCGAGCTGCTGCGGAGAGGCGATCAGGAACTCGGTCCCGGCGAGCTCGAAGATGTCTGTTTCGAGCTCTGACAGCTCGGCGCGCACACGCTCGGTGATGGCGGCGAGCCGGTCCACGTTGAGGCGCACTCCGAGCAGCTCCATGTCCCGGAGGACGGGCACCAGCGGCAGCTCGATCTCGTCCATCACCCGCTCGAGCCCGCGCTCGGCGATCTGCTCGCGCTGCCAGTCGGCCAGCGCGCCCAGCATCAACGCGCCGCCGGCCACCGGGTCCTCGAGGCCGCTGCCGAAGCCGCGCTCCTCGGTGAGCTCCTCGAACGGATAGCCGCGTCGGGCCGGCTCGAGCAGATAGGCCCCCAGCAGCGTGTCGTGCACGAGCCGCGGCGGAACCAGCCCCAGCGACTTCGCGTCGTGGGCGATCACCGCCCGCCGCCCGCACGCGGCCACCAGCTGCTCGGTGCTGTCGCACTCCCCGGTCAGAACCTCGCCGTCGCGGGCCACAGCGAAGCGCCACGGGTCGCCCTCGGCGAACAGCTCCCCGTCGGGGACGTCGCGGGCGCCCGCGAGCACCGCCAGCTCGCCGTCGTCGGGGAGCTTGGCGACGTCCTCGACGGAGCCCTCGCGCACACGCGCGGTGAGCGTCACCTCGGCGGTGGGAACGGGTGCGGCGACGCCCGGGTCGCCGAGCGCCTCCTCGAGGCGGCGCAGCGGGTCGCGCAGCTCGTAGCGGCGGAAGACCTCACGCACGCGGGCCCGATCGGGCTCGCGCAGCGCCTCGGCAGCGAGGTCCACGTCGACGTCGAGGTCGCGGTGGACGGTCGCCAGGCGCTTGGACAGGCGCGCGTCCTCGGCGTGCTCGAGCAGGTTCTGTTTGCGCTTGGGACCGCTGATGTCGTCGATGTGGGACAGCACCTCCTCCAGCGACCCATGTGTGCGGATCAGCTCGCCGGCGGTCTTCTCGCCGATCCCCGGGACCCCGGGGATGTTGTCCGAGGTGTCCCCCTTGAGCCCGTAGAAGTCGGGGATCAGCTCCGGCGGTATCCCGTAGCGGTCGATCACCGCCTGGCGGTCGTAGACCTTGGTCTCGGTGATCCCCCGGGAGGTGGCCATCACCTTGATCAGCCCGCGCTCGTCGACCAGCTGCAGGGCGTCGCGGTCGCCGGTGACGATCATCACCGACACGGGTGGATCGGCCTCGGCGGCGCGCATCGCGAGCGATGCGATCACGTCGTCGGCCTCGTACCCCTCGACGCGCACGTTGCGGTAGCCGAAGGCCTCCACCAGCGGCTCCATCGCAGGCCACTGCTGCTTGAGCAGGTCCGGGCGCGAGCGCCGCTGGGCCTTGTACTCGGAGAACACCTCCGAGCGGCCGGAGGTGCCCGCGTCCCACACCACCAGCGTCGGCCACACGCCGTACTCGGTGACGATCTTCACGAGCATCGAGGCGAAGCCGAAGATCGCGTTGGTGGGCTCGCCCGTGGAGGTCGCGATCGACTCGGGCAGCGCGTAGAAGGCGCGGTATACGAGGCTCGGCCCGTCGATCAGGAACAGGCGCCGCTCGCCCGCGGCGGCCGCCGGTGCCGCCCCGGCCGCCCCGGCACCCGTGCGCGCTTTCGTCCCGACGGCCATGCAACGAGCACTCTACGAGGACGCGCCCGCGGCCGTCCCGGAGGCGATCCCGGCGCCCGGCAGGGGGCGCGAACGCTGATACCGCCTAACATCTCGTGCCCACATCGACCGGGGGAGCACCATTCAGGTGGCCGCAACACCAAGCGCCCAGTACCGCATCACGATCCGCGTCAAGCTCGACGGCGGCAAGGACACCCTGGGCAGGGTGACGAGCGCGATCGCCGCGGCGGGCGGCGTCGTCGGCGCGGTGGACGTCGTCGAGATGGACGGCGCGGCCAGCCTGCGGGACATCGTCGTGGACGCCTGGAGCCGCGAGCACTGGCGCCACATCATCGAGGCGATCGACTCGGTCGCCGGGGCCGAGACGATCGACACCACCGACCGCACCTTCCTCCTGCACCTCGGGGGCAAGATCGAGCAGCGCAACCGCCACCCGCTCAAGACGCGTGACGACCTGTCGATGCTCTACACGCCCGGCGTCGCACGCGTGTGCCTGGCGATCGCCGAGGACGAGGACCGGGCCTTCCAGTACACGATCAAGCGCAACACCGTGGCCGTCGTGTCCGACGGCAGCGCCGTGCTCGGGCTCGGCGACATCGGCCCGCTCGCGGCGATGCCCGTGATGGAGGGCAAGTGCTGCCTGTTCAAGGAGTTCGCCGGCGTGGACGCGTTCCCGATCTGCCTGGAAACGAAGGACACCGAGGAGATCGTGCGCACGGTGACGGCCCTGGCCCCCACCTTCGGCGGCATCAACCTCGAGGACATCGCCGCCCCGCGCTGCTTCGAGATCGAGGACCGGCTGAAGGCGACGCTCGACATCCCCGTGTTCCACGACGACCAGCACGGCACCGCGGTGGTCGTGATGGCGGCGGTGCTGAACGCCGTGAAGCTCACCGACCGGCGCCTGGAGGATCTGCGCGTGCTGATCATCGGCCTCGGTGCCGCCGGCGTGGCGGTCGCCAAGATCCTGCTCGAGGCCGGCGTGCGGCACATCATCGGAGCCGACTCCCGTGGGGCGCTGCACGTGCAGCGCGAGGACTACCTGGACGGCTCGATGAACTCCGTCAAGCGCTGGCTAGCCGAGGTCACCAACCCCGACTGCCGCGCGGGCTCGCCCGCCGACGTGATCGAGGGTGCCGACCTGCTGATCGGGGTCTCGGGCGCGAAGGCGCTCCCGGCGCAGGCGCTGGAGCGCATGAACAGCGACGCGATGGTGTTCGCGATGGCCAACCCGAACCCCGAGGTCGACCCCGAGGAGGCCGCGCCGTATGTGCGGATCATGGCCACGGGGCGCTCGGACTACCCCAATCAGATCAACAACGTGCTGTGCTTCCCCGGCGTGTTCCGCGGCGCGCTCGACGTACGCTCGCCCGCGATCACCGAGCCGATGAAGATCGCCGCCGCGCGCGCGATCGCGGCGATCGTCGAGGACCACGAGCTGCGCGAGGACTACATCATCCCGTCCGTGTTCAACCGCGCGGTGGCCCCGGCGGTGGCGGCTGCCGTCGCCGAGGAGGCGCGCGCCGCGGGCAGCGCCCTGGCCGGCCAGGAGGTGGGGTTCGCGCCCACGGAAGCGATGACCTCGAGCAGCTCCCCGATCGCCGACGGGGGCGCCTGACCCGACGACTATGAGCTCGGGCGGCGTCACCGTGACGGGGGCGACCGGACTGATCGGCCCCCAGCTGGTGCGCCGGCTGCAGCAGCGGGGAGCCGCGGTCACAGTGCTGAGCCGCGACCCCGAGCGCGCACGCTCGTGCCTGGAGGACGTCGAGGCGGTGCGCTGGGATCCGCTCGCCGAAGCGGCCCCGGCGCGGGCGCTGTCCGGCCGCGACGCGGTCGTGCACATGGCCGGGGAGCCGGTCGCCCAGCGCTGGAACAGCCATGCCAAGCAGGCGATCCGCGACAGCCGGGTGCTCGGCACCGCCAACCTGGTGGCGGGGCTGCGGGAATGCGAGGCGCCCCCGGCGGTGCTGCTGAGCTCCTCCGCGGCCGGCTACTACGGCTCGCGCAACGAGGAGCCGCTGGACGAGGACGCGCCCCCCGGTGGCGACTTCCTCGCCGGCGTGTGCGTGGAGTGGGAGCGCGAGGCCGCCGGCGCGGGCGGACTGGGCGTGCGCGTGTGCCTGCTGCGCACAGGTGTCGTGCTCGACGCCGCCGGCGGGGCGCTGGCGAAGATGCTGCCCCCCTTCCGGCTCGGCGTCGGCGGCCCGGTCGCCTCCGGGCGCCAGTTCATCTCCTGGATCCACACCGAGGACCTGGTGGCGCTCGCGCTGACGGCGATCGAAGACGAGCGCTGGAGCGGGCCGATCAACGGGACGGCGCCGTCGCCCGTCACCAACCGTGAGTTCTCCAAGGCCCTCGGACGCGTGCTGCACCGCCCCGCCGCGCTGCCGGTGCCGTCACTGGCGCTGCGCGTGATGTACGGCGAGATGGCCCAGATCGTCACGACCGGCGCGCGCATCGTCCCGGCCAAGGCGCTGGTGCTCGGCTACGAGTTCCGCCACCCCGAGCTGGAGGAGGCACTGCGCTCCGCGCTGGCGTGAGGGTGCAAAATCCCATTCACCGCAGTCGCCCGGGAAGGAACCCGGCTTATGATCCCGACGGGGACCGGGCCCCCAATCGACGGCCCGGTGGTGGAATGGAAACCGCACGACGCGAAAACTACGACTCCGGAGAGCACTTCGTACTCGAATACGGGGAGCTCCGGTTCACCTTCAACGAGGTCGACTTCTCCGAGCGCTGCGAGCAGGCCGCGATCAAGCTGGGCTTCGTCCGCGGGCGCCTCGAGGAGGAGGAGCTGGAAGACCTCGTCAACCTCGCCGTCAACGGCGAGATCCTCGAGCCCGCCTCGCCGCTGGGCGATCACGTCAACGAGTGCTGGCCCGACCTGGTGGGCCCGGCCGAGCGTTCGCTGGTGCACTGGCTGCGGCGGCTCGTGTTCCGCGGCGCGTGGCTGGACCAGCGCGTCAAGGAGGGCGAGCTGGCGGTCCACTTCGATCCGTCGGGAGGCACGTTCGCATACGTGCAGCCCGCCGACACCGGCAGCGGCCGGCGCGCGGAACCGATCGAGCTGGCGCCCGAGCCCTCCTGGAACCGGGTCGCGTACCGGCCCCGCTCGCTGTAGCGGTCAGTCCTCCAGGGCGGCCGCGCGTGCGCGGGTGATCGCGGCGGCCCCGTCCTCGCCCACGAGCAGCTCGGGGCGCAGGGTCCCGCTGGAGATCAGGTCGACGATCGGCTGGCGCCCGGTTGCCGCCGCCTGCGGGTCGAGCGCGATCACGGTGGTCTCCCCGCCGAGCGCATCGGCGGAGGTTGCGATCACCGTCAGCGAGCCGCCCTCGCGCAGGTTGCGGGCCGATGCGAGCGCTCTGCGGGCGGCCTGTGGCTGCAGCGCGTCGAGCGTGTCGACGAGCACCACCGCGTGGCCCCCGCGGGCGGCCGCCCGCCGCGCCGTCTCGAGCGTCCGCTCGAGCGCCTGCGCCTGAGCGTCGGGCGAGGCTGCGAAGCTGAGCGCGACCGCCGGCTCGAGCGGACCCTCCTGCCAGTGCGTGACCTCCTCGGGGCGCACCCCGATCAGCACGACGCTCAGCGCGAGCTCCTGCTGGGACTGCAGCGCCTCCGCGATGCGGCGCAGGATCTCGCTCTTGCCGGAGAAGCGCCCGCCGGTGATCACCGCGCGTGAGCCGCGCCCCAGCGGGGTCAGCCATTCGATCGCCTCGAGGGTCGGGTCGCCGCCGCCCAGGGCGAGGCGCTCGGCGGGCCAGTCGGCCGGCAGGTCCTCATAGCGCGTTCCGGCCGCCACCTCGTCGGCGGGGGCACCGTTGATCGTGTCGATCCGTGACAGCGAGGCGTAGCGCTCCGAGCGCCGCGGAGTGCGCACCGGGCCGCTGACGCGGTCGCCGCTGACGAGCTCACAGCGGCGGACCTGGGCGGAGGAGATGTACAGGTCGTCCGAGGACTGCTCGGGAGGGTTCACGCGCACGAAGGCGGAGCCGTTGGCCAGCACCTCGACGACACCCTCCGCCGTCCGCTCCGCCGCCCCCGTGCGCCCGCGACGCCCGCGTGCAGAGGCGCGGGCGGGCTCGCGCTCGCCGCTCTCGGACTCGTCCGCCCGCTCGACGCCCGCGTCTGGCCGCCCATCGGCCTCGCGATCGTCGTCGTGCGGCTCGTCGGCCTCGCGATGGTCGTCGTGCGGCTCGTCGGCCTCGCGATCGTCGGCGCCCGGCTCGCCGGCGCCCGGCTCGCCGGCGTCCGGCTCGTCGGCCTCGCGCTCGGTTCCGCCGCGCGGCTCGACCTCGGCCTGCGGCTCGGGCTCGTGCTCGGGCTCCTGCTGATCCTCCTCGTCGCGCTTGGCGCCGCGGCGCGGGCGGATCAGGCGGCGCCGGCGCGTGCGTTTGGGGGCCGACTCGCCGTCGGAGTCCCCGTCCGAGCCGGCGTCATCCGCCGCCTCGGAGGAGCCGCCGCCCTGGGCGGCCAGGATCCTGTCGATCAGGTCGGCCTTACGGAGCCGTTTGAAGCCTTCGATCCCGACCTGGTCGGCGATCGCGTGGAGGTCGGCGAGCGGACTTGCCTCCAGCTCGGAGCGCTCGAGGACTGGCATGGTGGATCTCGCTTTCTGTTGCTGGGCGGTTGGCGTCCCCGTGCGTTGGACAGCGCGGGGCACCCGTGTGCGGTCAGCCTAGCGTTCGTGGCGCAGCTCCTCCTGCAACGACAGCTGCGCGTCGACCTCGAGCTCCCCCGCCAGCGCGGCCCGCACACGCACGAAGTCCGCGGCCTCGCGGATGTCGTGCAGGCGGAAGATGTGCGCCCCGCAGCGGATCCCGTGGTCGAGTGCCGCGAGCGTCCCCGCGAGGCGCTCGCGAGGCGCGCGTCCGCTGAGCGCACCGATGAAGTCCTTGCGCGAGATCGCCATCAGCAGCGGGCGCCCGAGCTCGTGCAGGCGGGGAAGCCCGCGCAGCAGCTCCACGGTCTGGGCGGGTGTCTTGGAGAAGTCGGGCCCGGGATCGACGATCAGCTGCTCGCGCCTGCAGCCGGCCCGCAGCGCCGTCTCGATCCGCTCGCCGAGGAAGTCGAGCACCTCGCCGGTGACGTCGCCGTAGAGGTCCGGGTCCTGCAGCCGCTCGCGGGGGGCCGCACGCGTGTGCATCAGCACGAGACCCGCCCCGGTGCGGGCGCAGACCTCGGCCACGGCGGGGTCGCGCAGCCCGCTGACGTCGTTGACGATCGAGGCGCCCGCGGCGATCGCGGCCTCCGCCACCTGCGGCTTGTAGGTGTCCACCGACACCAGCGCGCCCAGCCCGCGGGCCACCGACTCCACCAGCGGGCCGACCAGCTCGAGCTCCTCCTCGACCGCGACCGGGGGGACGCCGGTGGTGGCCGACTCGCCGCCGATGTCGATCACGTCCGCTCCGTCCTGGAGCAGCCGGCGGGCTAGCGCCACGCGCGCCTCCAGGTCTGCGTGCACGCCGCCGTCGCTGAACGAGTCGGGGGAGGCGTTCACCACCCCCATCAGCCACGGGCGCCCACCGAGCTCGATCGGCGCCCCGCACGCGGTGAGCGTGCGCCGCGGCGCGCTCAAGGGGCGGGGGCGGTGCTCGTCGGCTCGCGCTCGCCCGACGCGTCCGCCTCCCAACAGGCGGGGAGGAGTCCCTCGGCGCGGGCCTCCTGCTCGAAGCGCTCGAGCTCGAGCTCCAGGCGCGGGGCGTCCCATCCGAGCTCGCGGGCGAGCACATCCCCGGCGCGCTGCGCGGGCGGTGGCGAGGCGCCGTTGCCGGCGGGCGCGAGAGCACGGCCCGCGAGCAGCCCCAGCCTCGTACGCCGGAGCAGCACGTCGCCGATGCTGCGGGCCTGCTCGCGCCGCGCCGCGAGCGCAACCTCGGCGAGCAGGTCGGGCAGTCCGGGGAGGATCGGCTGTGCCAGCTCCCCCCGCGTGGCCGCCAGCTCGAGCACGTCGCGTGCGGCGTGGCCGTAGCGCCCGGCGAGCGCCTCGTAGGCCTCCTCGGCGACGCCCTCCACGCGCGGCAGCTCGTCGACCGCGACCGCCTGTCCGAGCGGGATTTCCTGGGTGCGGCAGGGGGCGTCGCGGGCTTCCCGCTCGACGATCCGGTCGACGGCCATTTTCGCCATCCGCCGCCACGTCGTGAGCTTGCCCCCGGTGATCGTGATCAGCCCGGAGGAGGTCTCGTACAGCTCGGCCTTGCGTGAGATGTCCACGGACTTCTTGGGGTCGCCGGTGGAGATCAGCGGGCGCACCCCGGCGAACGCGCCCGTGAGGTCCTGCGGGCCGAAGTCGGTCGCGAAGAAGCCGTTGACCGCCTCGAGCAGGTACCCGATGTCCGTGACCGAGGGCCGGATGTGGTCGAGCGGGCCCTCGTAGTCGTTGTCGGTGGTGCCCACGAGCGTGTGGCCGAGCCACGGCAGCGCGAAGATCGAGCGTCCGCCGCCGGCCGGCACGATCGCCCCGCTGCGCAGCGGCAGCTCGTCGGCGCGCAGCAGGATGTGGGTGCCGCGGCTGGGCCGGATGCTCGGCAGCTCGGCCTCCTCGTGAAGCTCCTGGGGGCGCAGCTGGTCGGCCCACACGCCGGTCGCGTTGACCACGTTGGCGGCCCGTACCTGGAAGCTCGCGCCGGTCTCGCCGTCGCGCGCCTCCACGCCGCGGGCGCGCCCTGCCTGCTGGAGCAGCCCCACCACCTCGACGCGGTTGGCGCACACCGCCCCGAAGCGCTCCGCCTCGCCGAGCACTGTCAGCACGAGGCGCACGTCATCGGTCTGGCAGTCGTAGAACAGGTAGCCGCTGGTCGGCTCGCGCCCGGCCAGCGCCGGGAGCAGCTCGACCACCTCCTCACCGGAGATCACGCGGTGACGCTCGGGGCTCCACGACTCGTCCTGGTCCCCCCCGGCCGTCCCACCCGCGTTCCCGCGCTCGGCGCGGGCGCGGCGCGAGCGGCGCGAACGCAGGCGGTCGCGGTCGACGGACATCACGTCGTAGAGGTTCAGCCCCACCCCGACGAGACGGTCCGGCCGAGCGCCCTCGAAGGCGGGCACCACCAGCGCCAGGGGGCGTACGAGGTGGGGCGCGAGGTGGACCATCAGCTGACGCTCGAGCAGCGCCTCGCGGACGAGGCCGAGGTCGAAGTTCTGCAGGTAGCGCAGGCCGCCATGGACGAGCTTGCTGGAGCGGCTCGAGGTGCCGGAGGCGAAGTCCTGGCCCTCCAGCAGGGCCACGCTGTAGCCACGCGAGGCGGCGTCGAGTGCGACTCCGGCGCCCGTGATCCCACCCCCGACGACGGCGACGTCGAACTCCTCGTTCGACATGGCGTCCAGGGCGCGGCTGCGCTCGATCACGAGCGCAGTGTCGCAGAGGCGAGCCCCGGAGCTGAGTGGGGCTCAGATCTGGGCGAGCTCGGCCGTGATCTCGCTGACGGCCGTCTTCGCGTCCCCGAACAGCATCGTGGTCTTCGGGTCGTAATAGAGCTCGTTTTCGATGCCGGCGAACCCCGGGTTCATCGAGCGCTTGATCACGATTGTCGAGTGGCCCTCGGAAACTTCCAGGATCGGCATCCCGTAGATCGGCGAGGAGGGGCTGTTCTTGGCCGCCGGGTTCGTCACGTCGTTGGCCCCGATCACGAGCGACACGTCGGTGCGCTGGAACTCGGGGTTGGCCTCGTCCATCTCCTTGAGCTGGTCGTAGGGGACGTCCGCCTCGGCGAGCAGCACGTTCATGTGGCCCGGCATGCGCCCCGCCACCGGGTGGATCGCATAGCTCACTTCCACGCCGCGGTCCTCGAGCTCCTTGGTGAGCTCGCGGACGGCGTGCTGGGCCTGGGCGACGGCCATCCCGTAGCCGGGGACGATCACCACACGGTTGGCGTATGCGAGCTGGATCGCGGCGTCGGCGGCCGTCGTGCTGCGCACCGTGCCGGCGTGCTCGCCGGCGCCGCTGGCGCCCTCGACGGCACCACCGCCGCCGAAGCCTCCGGCCACGATCGCCGGGATCGAGCGGTTCATGGCGACCGCCATCAGGTTCGTGAGGATCGTTCCCGAGGCCCCCACGATCATGCCCGCGACGATCATCGCGGGGTTGTTCAGCGCGACCCCGGTGGCGGCCGCCGAGAGCCCGGTGAAGGCGTTCAGCAGCGAGATCACGACCGGCATGTCGGCGCCGCCGATCGGCAGCACGACGGCGTTGCCGAGCAGCGCCGCGCACACGAGCACGCCGATGAAGATCCCTTCGGAGTGGTTGCCGGATGCGATGTCGATCGCCCCGGCGAGCGCCAGCACGAGCAGCAGGCCGTTGACCACCTGCTGGCCCGCCCCCAGCGTGATGGGGCGCCCGGGGATGATTTCCTGGAGCTTGCCGAAGGCGATGTTCGAACCCCAGAAGGACACCGAGCCGACGATCGCCGCGAACAGCGAGAAGATCGTTATGTAGGTGGCAATGTCCGAGTAGCCGCCCGTGCGGCGGAACTCGGCCCACGCGATCAGGAACACGGCACCACCGCCGACGCCGTTGAACAGCGCCACCATCTGGGGCATCGCGGTCATCCGCACCTGGCGCGCAGCGGGCACACCGACAGCCGTGCCCAGCGCCACGCCGAGCGCGATCAGCCCCCACTCGCCCTCGTCGGGTTTGAGCAGCGTGGCGATGACGGCGATCGCCATGCCGACGGCGGCGATGCGGTTGCCGCGCACCGCTGTGGTCGGACCCGCCAGCCCGCGCAGGCCCTGGATGAACAGCGAGAAGGCGATGATGTACAGGACGTAGATGAAGCTTTCGCTCTGCAGGAAGCTGCTGGCCATCGGCACCGTCATGAGCCGCCGCCCCCGGGCCCGTGCCCGTCCCGGTCCTCGCCGGGCTTGGGCTTCGGCTTCGACTTGAACATCTCGAGCATGCGGTCCGTGACGAGGAAGCCGCCCACGATGTTGATCGTCCCGAACACGATCGCGATCACGAGGATCACCTTGTTGAAGGTGTCGTTGCCGGACAGGCCGATCAGCAGCAGGCCGCCGAGCAGGACGATTCCGTGGATCGCGTTGGTGCCCGACATCAGCGGCGTGTGCAGCGTGTTCGGCACCTTCGAGATCACCACGAAGCCGATGAACCCCGCGAGCACGAGGATCGCGAGGTTGGTGGTCAGGACGCTGGCGAGGATCACGCGGCGGCCTCCACGGCTGCGCGGGCGCCGGCGTTGACGATCTCACCGTCGCGCACCACGCAGGCGCCGCTGACGATCTCGTCGTCGAAGTCGAGCGTCAGCGTCCCGTCCTCGCCGACCAGCAGTTCGAGCAGTGCGAGCACGTTGCGGGCGAACAGCTGGGAGGAGTGCTCGGCCATCGTCGCCGGCAGGTTCAGCGGCGAGACGATCTTGACCTGGTGGCGCACCACCGTCTGGCCCGGCTCGGTCAGCTCGCAGTTGCCGCCCGCCTCGCCCGCCAGGTCGACGATCACCGAGCCAGCCTTCATCCCCTCAACGGCCTGTGCCGTCACCAGCCGCGGCGCCGGGCGGCCCGGGACCAGCGCGGTCGTGATCACCACGTCGAAGCCACCGATCGCGTCGCTGAGCGCCTGCTGCTGCTGGGCGCGCTCCTGCTCGGTGAGCTCGCGCGCGTAGCCGCCCTCGCCGCTGGCTTCGAGCCCGAGGTCCAACCACTGCGCCCCCAGCGATTCGACCTGCTCGGCCACCTCCGGGCGCACGTCGTAGCCGGTCGTCCTGGCACCGAGGCGCTTGGCCGTGGCGATCGCCTGCAGGCCCGCGACGCCGACGCCGAGCACGAGCACCTTGGCCGGCGGGATCGTGCCTGCGGCCGTCATCAGCATCGGGAAGAAGCGGCCCAGCTCCTGCGCGCCGAGCAGCGCGGCTCGGTAGCCGGAGACGTTGCTCTGCGAGGACAGCGCGTCCATCGACTGGGCGCGGGTGATGCGGGGGATCGCCTCCATGGCCAGCGCGGTGGCGTGCGCGTCGGCGAGCGCCCGGATCGTACCGGGGCTGGTGAGCGGCGCCAGGAAGCCGATCAGGACCGAGCCCTGGCCGAGTCCGCGGATGGCCTCGGGGTCCGGCGGAGAGATCGTGATCACCGCGTCGCAGCGCCAGATCGCCTGCGCGTCGTCGGCGATCTCGGCGCCCGCCTCCTTGAAGGAGGCGTCGTCGAGCAGGGCCCCCTGACCCGCGTCGTGCTGCACGGATACCTCGATCCCTTTCGCCGTCAGCTTGGCGACGACCTCCGGTACGAGCGCGACGCGATGCTCGCCCGCGGCGGTCTCCTTCGGAACACCGATCCGCATTACAGGGGCGGGAACGTACCCGATCGGGCAACGCGACGCGGGCCGGGGTGCCTCGCAGGGCCCTGTTCGGGCCCACCGGTGTGCGACACTCGCGGCAGGCCTGCGATGACCGTAAACCTGACGAGGATCTACACCAGACGGGGCGATTCCGGGGACACTGATCTCGGCGACATGAGCCGCGTCTCCAAGCTCCACCCCCGCGTGGAGGCGTACGGGACGGTCGACGAGCTGAACGCCGTGATCGGCGTGACGCTGCTCCAGCCGGGCCTGCCAGAGCGCTTCGCCGAGTGGCTCGGGCGCGTCCAGAACGACCTGCTGGACCTAGGCGCCGACCTATCCGTGCCTCCGCCTCCGGCGGACACCGGAGACTCCCAGAGCCGCACGCGGCTGCGCGTGGACGACTCCTACACCTCCTGGCTGGAGGCCGCCTGCGACGAGGTCAACGCCACGCTCGAGCCGCTGCACTCGTTCGTGATCCCCGGCGGCACCCCGGCGGCGGCCCACCTGCACCTGGCGCGGACGGTCTGCCGCCGCGCGGAGCGCCGCGCGATCGCCGTCGAGGACGGCAACGCCGAGGTGGTCCGCTACCTGAACCGCCTCTCGGACCTCCTGTTCATCCTCGCCCGCGCCGCCAACGTGCCCGCGGAGGGAGCCTCCGAGCCCCTGTGGGAGCCCGGCGCCCACGGCGCCTCGGGGCCCGGCGGCACCCAGGCTTAGCTCGGGACGATCGCGCGGCGCGAGGGCCAGCGGCGCTCGGCCTCCCGCAGCCCGGCAACCGCCAGGGCGACCCACAGCGTGGCCGTCAGGTAGCCGCCGACCACGTCGCTGGGCATGTGCTTGACGAGGATCAGCAGGCCGGCGCCGGCGGCGGCGGCGAACAGCCCGCCGAGCACGGCGGCCACAGGGCGCCAGCGGGGAGAGGACGCGAGCACCGCGCAGAGCACGAGCGTGAGCGCCGCGGTGGCGTGCCCCGACGGCCACGAGGAGACGCCTAGCTGGGTTCCCTGGTAGCCGTCGTTTCCGTGCCCCAGCAGGGGCTTGAGGACCTCGGCCGACAGCGGGGCGATGGCCAGCACCACCGCGATCGCGAGCGCCACGCGGGGACGCGAGCGGGCCACCGCGAGGGCGATCAGCGCGATACCCCACAGCACGTACAGGATCGGGTCGAGCAGGTGCAGCAGGTTCCGCAGCACCGGGTCGACCGTGGGGCCGCCGAGCACCGTGAAGTGATGCAGCAGGATCGCGTCGCGAAGGTGGATCGCGGGGACCAGCTCGGCCAGGCACCACACCAGCGCGAGCGCGGCCACGCACGCTGCCGCCAGCATCAGCGGCGCGGAGGGGCTCGGCGGGCCTCCACGACGGTCGCTCCGTGAGCTGCTCGGCCGTGCGCCGGCGGCTGCGTATGCCTCTCCGGACACGCCGTACAGCGTAGACAGCGCGATAAGGCGTGTCCAAAGGGGGATCAAGGGGGCGACACGGGCAGGGGCTTGCCCGCCAGGGCCGCCAGCGCCTGCGCCGTCACCCACACCGGCGTCTGGGTGCTGGTGCGCGAGTAGCGCACCGCCCCACCCGCTCCCATCAGGCCTTCGAGGTATTCGAGCGGCGAGACACTCCCCGAGCGGCGGACACGTGCGATGTCGGTGGAGGAGGCATCCAGGCCCTGGACGGCCCATCCAGTCGACTGGGCGTTGGAGGTGTCCCCGAGCCGCTGGGGGAAGCCGCCGTCGGGGTTCTGGGCGTGCAGCAGGTAGGCCTTGGCGCGTGCGACCGTGCGCCCGTGGACGCCGGCGGCGACGAGCGCCTGGATCGTCGCGCCCGTGTCGTCGACGTCGCTGCTCGCGGCGGACCCGGGTGAGCGCGCGGCGAAGCCGAAGCCGCCGTCGGGCTGCTGCTGACCCGCGAGCCAGCGCGCAGCCGCACGCACCTGGTGGGAGCTCGCGGGGAGGCCGGCCGCGCGCAGCGCGAGAACCCCGAATCCGGTGAGGTTGACGAGGTGCGCGAAGGACCCGTCGGTACCTTGGGAGGAGAGCAGCCGCTTGGTCGGGTCGCCGCCCGGCAGCGATCGGGTGGAGGCACCGCAGGCACGCAACGCGAGGATCGTGCGCTCGAGGTCGCCGGGGCCCTGCAGCGAACCCGCGCCTGCGCGGAGCGCGTCGAGCACCGAACGCCCGGACCGTCGCAACGCGCTCGGCCGGCGTCCGGCCGCCGCCAGGCCGATCGCCGCCCAGGCCGTGTACAGCTCGCTCGAGGACTGCCCGGGTGCGCCGCCGAAGCCGCCGTCGGGGTTCTGGGCCCGTTCGAGGTACCCGACCGCGTGCGAGCTCGCCGAGCGACCTGCGGTCGCCGCGCGATCTGTGCCCTCCGTGCGCGCCGCGCCGGCGGCCAGGGCGCGCCCGCCGGGGGCGCCGAGCAGCGGCAGGACGCCGATCGCGACCAGCGCCAGGCCCAGCGCCGGTGCGCTCCAGGCGACGTGCATGCGGCCCCGGACGCGCAGCAGCATGCGCAGCAGTACCGCGCCGAACGCCAGGCCGAAGGCGAAGCTCGCGACAACGTGCGTGACGTCGAAGAGCGCCGCCGAGCCGAGCACAACGCCGAAGGCGGCAAGCGTGTGGGACCCGGTGCCCGTCCACGTGTACACGTCGAGCAGCAGGTTGAACAGCTCCGCCGCAACCGCGCACGCGAGCGCGATCGCCAGCGGCGACGGGCGGCGGGCGGTGAACGCGCCGAAGCCCGCACCGAGCAGCCCGACGGCCCCCCACCCCAGCATCTGCCACGGGGTCCAGGGCCCCTCCCCCAGGAGCACGTTGGACGCGAGCGCGGCAAGCGCGCCGGTCGCGAAGCCCGGAGCGGCGCCGAAGGCCACGCCCGTGACCAGCACGATCGCCGTGATCGGCTTGACGTCGGGGATCGCGGCGAAGGCGTCGCGCCCGAGCGCGGCGAGCGCAGCCAGCGCGGCCACGAGCGCGACCATCTTGGCCGACGGGCGGGAGCGCTCGTACCACCAGACGGCGAAGCCGAGCGTGACCAGCACGATCGCGAACGCCGCCAGCTGCCAGCTCATCTTCCTGCCCCGGCGAGGTCGTCGATCCCCGCGAGGTCGTCTGCGGGCGCCTCCGTAGGCGTGGCCGCGGCACCGTCGCGGCGGACGCGCAGGAGGGCAACCGCCTCCTCCACGCGCACGGCCCCCGCTTCGCCACCGAGGATGCGCGCAGCTTCGGTCGTGAAATAGCGCCCGCCGGCAAGCACCTCGGTCACCTGCCCGTCCGCGATCACCCTCCCGCGCGCCAGCAGCACGGCACGGGTGGCAAATTCCACCGCGAACTCGCAGTCGTGGGTCGCGACGAGCACCAGCGCCCCCTCCCGCGCCCGCGCCGACAGCCACGACGCAAGGCGCCGCTTGGCCTCCCTGTCCATGCCCCTCGTCGGCTCGTCCAGCGCGATCGCGGCCGGTGCGCGCTCGCCGCCGAGCACCACCGCCAGTGCCAGCCGCTGGCGCTGGCCACCGGAGAGGTCCCGGGGGTGGCTGTCGGCGAGCGCCTCCAGACCGAGCTCCCGCAGCGCCTGCGGCGGAGCCTCGTCGCGGACGTGCTCGTGCACGAACAGGTCCCCCGGGTTCTGGAGCAGCAGCGCGAGCTCTCCCTCCAGCTGCACCCGCCCACGGGTCGGGTCCATGAGCCCGCCGGCGTGGCGCAGCAGCGTCGACTTGCCCGCACCGTTGCGCCCCATCAGGACCACCGCCTCGCCCCCGTGCAGGCGCACGTCGACACCGCGAAGGATCGCGGGGCCGTCGCGCAGCTCGTGCCACACGCCGCGCAGCTGCAGCACGGGCTCGTCCTCGCGGGAGCGACGCCGGCGAAAGCGTCCACGCGCTTCGCCCGGGAGCCCGCTGGGCGCCCCACCGGTCAGCGCCGCACGCGCCGCGCCGGTCGGCCCGTCGCCGGTGTCCGCCCCGTCCCGGCCGTGCCGGCGATCCTCGTGCAGGAGCCCTTCCCTGCGCAGCAGCGTGCGGGCCTGCTTGACGCCGCTCGGCAGGGGACGCAGGCCGGCGCCGGCGAACACGCGCGCGCCGGGCGTCTGCAGCGCCGGCTCGTGCTCGGCCGCCCACTCGAGGAAACCGCACGGATCCTGGTCACACACGATCTCGCCCTCCGACATCGCGAGCACGCGGTCTGCGGCCGCCACGCAGCGCTCGAGTCGCTGCTCGATCAGCAGCACGGCCGTGTCGCACTCCTGGTTGAGCCGGCGCAGCTGCCAGATCAGCTCGTCCCCTGCAACCGGGTCGAGCTGGGAGGTGGGCTCGTCGAGGAGCACGAGTTCGGGACCCCCGGCGAGCGCACCGGCAAGGGCCACCCGTTGCAGCTCGCCGCCCGAGAGCTCGTCGGTGGCGCGGTCGAGCAGGTCCGCGATGCCGAGCGCAAGTGCGGTTTCCTCCACCGAGCGCGCCACCGCCGCAGCGGGCAGGCCGCGGTTCTCGAGCGCGAAGGAGATCTCGGCGCGCACGCTCGCCATCACCACCTGGGTCTCGGGATCGGAGAGGAGGGTGCCCGCGTGCGCGCCGATCTGCGCGGGGGTGTGCTCGCGCGTGTCGAGCGCGGCAGTCACCACGGTCCCGCCGAAGCTGCCGCCGTGGAAGTGCGGCACGAGACCGCAGGCGGCGCGCAGCAGCGTCGACTTCCCCGACCCCGACAGCCCGGCGACGACGCAGAACTCTCCGGGCTCAATCGACAGGCTGACCTTGCGCAGGGCCGGCCTGTCGGCTCCGGGATACGCGTAGGAGACGCGCTCGAAGCTGAGGATGCTCATGGCTCGATCCCCGCGCGGTCGAGGAACGGCGCGAGCGCGATCGCCGGCAGCGCGAGCGCCAACGCGACGGCCGCCGGATCCAGCGGAGAGCTCACGAGCGGGTAGGCGTCGAAGTGCGCGACCCCGTCCAGCGCGGCGGCGAGCGAGATCAGCACGATCGCGGCGGCCGAGATCGCGAACGCGAGGTCGTGGCGCGAGCGGCCACCGAGCCTGCGGGGCGCCCGCCGCGCGGACGGGTAGCCGCGCATCTCCAGCACTGCGGCGACGTCCAGCGAGCGCTCGAGGGCGCCGGCGACAGTCGCGCGCAGGACGGCGAGCCGTGCACGCGTCCCGGGGCTCCGCCAGCGGGCTCCGGGACGGCAGCGCTGGGCCTCCGCGAGCCGGCCGGCGTCGGCCGCGAGCACCGGCACCAGCCGCAGCGCGAGCGTCGCGCTGAGCGCCACCCTCGGGCTGAGCCGGCGGAACGACCCGAGCAGCTGGTCGGGGTCGGCGGCGCACACGGCGAGCAGGCAGGCGAGGCCGACGACCAGCAGCCGCAGCGCGAACACGGCCCCGTACACGAGCGCCTCGACGGTGAGGTTGACCTGCCCCAGCACGCCCCAGTCGCCGAGCCGCGCGAACACCGTCAGGCCCTGGCGGCTGACGAGCAGGTTGACGAGGATGCTGAGTGCGAACAGGGGCAGCGCGCTGCGGCGCAGGGCGCGGCGCAACGCGGGTCCGTCGCCCGCGGCCGCTCCGGCGCACAGCACGGTCCCGAGCAGGGCCCCCAGGAGCAGCGGCTGTTCGGTCAGCAGCGCGGCCGTGACGATCGCGGCGCAGTAGGCGGCGACGACGGTGCCGCGCGCCGCATGCAGGGGGCTGGCGCGGCGTCGGTAGGCGATGCGGGGACGCCCGGGAGCGCTCATCGAACCTGTCCCCGTCGCGCTGTCATGGCCCCGGGAGCGGCAGCGGCAGCACCCCTGCTTGGGCGACCGCGACCGCGAAGTGGTTCTGCAGGGTGAGCTGATCGAAGGCACCCGCGGCACGTTCAACGCCCGCGGCGTCGGTCCCGGTGACGACCCACACCGGCGCGTTTTCGTCTTCGCGGGTGGCCGCGACGAGACCGACGTCGCCCGCGGGGGCGGGGACCGCGTGGCCGTCCGCGTGGAGCAGGCTGAGGCGCTGCCCGCCGTCGGAGAAGGTCGCGTACACGCCGCTGGCCGCGGGTCCGCGCGCGATGGTCGCGATGGTGGAGTCGCTGGCGATATCGCGGAACGGGCCCACAACCACCCGCACCGTCTGCGGCTCGCCGCTGCTGCCGGTGGCTGCGACCGCTGCGGGCACCCCGGCTTCGCGCAGCCGCCGAAGCACCGTCCGGCAGGGGGCGTTCGTGACCGAGCTGCACTCGACCCGCACCGGGTAGCGCTTGCCCCCGAGGCCGCGCAGGAACGGCTCCGGGAACGAGCCCACGACCGCGGGGATGTGCTCGGTCTGGCTCCAGTCGTGGTGGTCCCACCAGATCTGATCGCCGGGATACACGTTCGTGGCGGCGGCCCCCTCGGGTGCCTCGACGCCGTTGACGTAGTAGAACCAGTCGACCGGCTCGCCGCCTTCGCTGCCGCCGCCGAGCCCGTCGATGCTCTGCACGAACTTCCCCCCGAAGCGTGTGCCGACCTTGTAGTTGCGCTCGAGCAGGCTCATCACCGTCTCCTGTCCGACCACCTTCAGCGACGCCGGCGCGGGCAGCTGGTACTGCCCGAAGTCGGATGTGACGTCGACTGCCACGCTGCCCGGCGAGGCACCCGCGCCGAGTCCGCATCCGGCGAGCGCGGCCGCGATCGCGACGGCGATCAACCCCAACAGCGGGCCGCGGATGGCACGAGACGGCCGCCGCCTCACCGCACCAGCACCGCTAGCGGACACGGAACACCAGCGTGGAGGCGCCCCTGGTCGGTGTCGTGTGGTTGCCCGCCGCGTCCAGCGCGGAGACCTCGAGCACGTAGCGGCCGGGAGCGAGGCGCTTGGGGAGCAGGTAGGAGAACGAGGCGCTGCTCGAAACCCGGAAGGAGCGGCCCCTGCCGCAGCGGCTGTGCACGAAGCGGGCGCGTGGCGCGTCGTAGAAGTAGCAGCGGCCGCGATAGCTGCGGCGCAGCTTCAGCGACACGGACGTGACGGCGTCGGGAGCGCTGATCGTCCCTGCGAGCAGCCTCGGCGCTGAGGATCGCCGGTAGGTGGCGCCGTCGTGCACGCTCGAGACCTTCGCCCCAAGAGCACGGGAAGCACCGTTGGTGGCGGCCTCGTTCGTGGTCGTCCCGGCGGTGCCGCTCCGACCCTTGCCCGACGGTCCGTTCGAGGAGCCCGGGGAGCTCGTCCCGCAGGTCCCGTCGTTGCCCGCGTGGACACACACCTGCGTCTCGTCGCGGACGGAGTTGGGGGCGTTGACCGCGAGCGTGGCCTGGCCGGGAGCGGAGAAGGTGACGGTCGCGCTCCCGTCGGCGGCCGTCGTCGCCGGTGCAGCGGCGCCCGTGACCGAGGCTCCGGCGGCGGGCGTCGCTTCACCCGAGGGGCTGTAGGAGACGACATGGACCGTCACCGCTTCGCCCACGTTCGCCGAGGTGGGAGCCGTGATCCCCAGCGGACCGGGACAGGGGCCCGCTTCCGGGCACGGGAACAGGAGCACTTCCGAGCCCGGTTCCGGTTCCACGATCTCGCACAGGCCGAGGCTCGCTTCCGAGTGCTGGAACCAGATGTCCCAGAACGACCCGCTGCCGAATACGTGGCTCTCCCCTGCCACGGATTCGATCGAGTAGCCGTAGCTTTCGAACCAGCTTCCACCCCATTCCCCGCCGGCGGCGAGCGCGAGCGCCCCGAGGGCGCTGTTGCCCGGGCACGAGTGGACGTTGTCCCCGGGCGCGCTGACGGGGTGTTCGGGCCCGGAGAGCGAAACGGGGCCGACGAGGGTATGCGCTTCGCCCTCCACCCTGACGATCACCGAGGAGGATGCGGACGCGAGCGCAGGAACGCAACAGGACAGGCAGACCGCGAATACGACGGCCGCGACACCAACGAGACGGGAGCTGGGATGCATGAGCCGACCCCTTTCCGCGAGGGCTTGTGGGCTTCGTCGGCGGCAGGTCTCCTGGCTTGCGGGCCGACCCCTCGCACCTTCCCGGACCGCCGTCGGCGCGTCCGGTGGCTGCGCTCGCCGAGGCTCGCGCGGCGGGGGGCATCCCCGGTCACAGTGGCGGGTCCGCTCCGGATTCTCACCGGCTTCCCTTGACCACCGACCTATTGACGGGAGGGGATGCTACTCCAGGCGTTGCGAGGGCAGTGTCAGCGCCCGACCGTCGCCAGATCGCCGTCCGGATCGGCGAGCGTGCGGTGGGCCTCCTCGTCGAGCTCGACCCGGTCCGTGAGCAGCCTGCGGGCGTGGTCGAGGTCGTCCGAGCGTCCGACGGTGAGGGCCGCGGCGACGCGACCGCCGGCCACGTACCAGGTGGTGAAGCTCCCGTCTGCGGTGGACCCGCGAACGATCTCGTCGTCCCACTCGCCGGCTGGGCCGACGTACTCGAGTTCACCCCAGTCCCCGAGCACGGAATAGAAGTACGGGACGACGTCGTGGGGAACGTCGCGGCCGAGCATGTTCAGCGCGACGGTCCTGCCCTGGTTGAAGGCCACGTCCCAGTGCTCGATCCGCAGGCGCCGGCCATGGACCACCGACTCGTATTCGCACACGTCGCCCGCGGCGAACACGTCCGGGGCCGAGCTCGCCAGGCGCGAATCGCAGGCCACCCCACCGAGCTCGCCGATTTCCAGTCCTGCGCGGCGGGCGAGCCCCAGTTCGGGGGTCACGCCGGCCCCGATCACGACGGCCTGGGCGGGGAGCTCGAGCCCGCTGTCGGTGTGGACCGCAGCCACGCGACCGTCGCCCGAGAAGCGGGCGAGGTCCTGGACCGGATGGACGACGACGCCGTGCTCTTCGAGCAGGTCCTGGAAGAAGCGGCCGGCCTGAGGACCGAATCCCCGTTCGAGGGTGATCTGCTCCTGCATGACGATCGAGCAGCGCTTTCCCAGCATCGTCAGCGAGGCGGCCACCTCGCAGCCGATGTAGGAGCCGCCGATCAGGACGACGTCCTGCACCTCGTCGATGGCCGCGCGGATCGCGTCGGCGTTGCCGAGCGTGCGCAGGTAGAAGATGTTCTCGAGCTCCGAGCCGTCCACGTTCAGGCGGCGGACGTTGGCGCCGCTGGCGAGCAGCGCCTTGCCGTAGCGGACCTCCTCCTTGTTCGACAGGGAGGCCGTGTGGGAGCCCGGGTCGAGCTTCGTGACGGTGGTGCCGGTGAGCAGCTCGACGTGCTGCTCCTTCCACCACTCGGCCGGTCGGAACAGGGGATCCTCGCGCGTCTCCTCGCCGCGCAGGTAGCCCTTCGAGCACTCCGGGCGGTTGTACGGGGGATCCAGCTCGCGGCCGACGAGCAGCACCTCACCCTCGGCCCCTTCCTCGCGCAGCCAGCGCGCGCAGTTGGCCGACGCGAGCCCGCCGCCGATCAGCAGGTAGTCCACCTCCCTCGCGCTCATGGCGCGAGCCAGCTTATAGGCCGGGGGGATGTCGAACGGCCCAGTGCGCCCACGCCGGCAGCGTCGGGAAGATCCGCCAGCGGGGGCCGTCCTCATGGCCGTTGGGGCCGATGTCGGTGCCGCCGTGGGAGGTGTCGAGGCGTAGCCGGGCGATCACCATGAACACATGCGCGGGGGGCGTGTTCGTCGCGTAGATCGTGACCCACCGGCCGGGCCCCGGCTCGCCCCAGTGCACGTAGTCCTGGGCGAGCGGGTTGTCTCTGAGAATTTCCGCCAGAGGCCTCAGTCCCGAGCGGTACAAGACGTAGTTGACAGTGCTCGAGCAGTCCTCCTGCATCGCTCCGAGAGGATCGGGATGGCCGAGCGGTCCGTAGGGAAGATCCTGGAGCTCGTTGCCGGCGACCACCATCGCCTGGATGACCGCTGGGACGCCGGCGGGGATCATCGCGACATGCCCGTCCTGCGGGTCGAGCACCGCTCTGGTGCCGGTTACGAAGCGGACCGGCGTGGTCGTCTCGCGCGCCAGCGCGGAGCCGGCTCCCGTCGCGGGACGGCGCTCGCTCCGACCCGCTTCCGAGGATGGCGAACCCGTGTACCGCCGCGACCAGTCCTCCACCTCCCGGACGTACCACCAGGCGTGGTTGTACGCGTAGATCGCCCGCCCATAACTCTCGGGGGCGCCCGCGGCCCGGAGCAGCCTGGCGGCCGCGAAGACCGCGTCGGCCGGATCCCAGCGGTCGGCGCGACCATCTCCGTCGGCGTCGACGCCGTATGTCGACCACGTCGAAACGAGAAACTGCATCGGGCCACCGGCGCCGGCCGCATTCACGGAACCTTCGACCGTGCACGCGGGCGAGCTGTCTCGACCGTGATCGCACTCAACCCTTCCGATTCCGGCGAGCACGGTCCACGCGAGCCCATAGCGACTCGCCGCCTGCTCGTACAGCCGCAGGTACAGCGGCGGGATCTCCTGCACTGCGAGCAGCGAGGGAGTTGGCGCAGCGCTGTCATCGGGGCCTGAGGAGGAGGCGGTCCAGCCGACGCCTCCCAGGGCACCGACGACCACCATCGCGACGAGCATGAAGAGCACAGAGCCCCCGACGCCGATCGTGACGACGGCGGCACCGGATGCGGAGGGTGGGCTTCCGTGGGCGCTTACGGGAGATCCGGACCGAGGAAGCGTTTGCGCCCCGCCTCGACCTCGCGCGCGTCGCGCATCACGTCCGAAGCGTCTCCCGGCGTTCGGCCTTCGGCCTTCAGGCGTTCGCGTAGCACGGCGAGGTCACGATCGACCGAAAGCCGGGCCCTGCGTCGCGACTCGGGATCGAGCGGCTCGTCGGGCAGTGCTTCGCGACTCCGCCTGCGCGGCCCGGCCCGCGCAGGCGTCGGCGCTCGCGGCGTCGCCCGCGCCGTGTTTGCGCGTTCCCCGCGATGCCGCGAGGACGAGGCCCCACCAGGGACGGTGCCGGCCCGCAGTTCGGTTTCGATGCGGGCCGCGCGGGCCTCGAGCTTCAGCGCACGCCGCCGATCACCCGTCAAGTCCGCTCGGCGCCGCTCGAGCTGAACGCGGTCGAGCTGGGCGGCCAGCCGTTGTCGAGATGCGCCATCGTCCCCCGAATTCGACCCGGGCGCGGGTTCCCGCGCGCCGGGTCGCTCGTGCGCCGCCGCGGAATCCGGGCCCCGATGCGGACCCCCGCCGGATATCCCGGATACGCCGCGGGCGGACGGTCGGTGGATCTCACGATCGGGCGCCGCGCGCGCCCGGCGCTCCCTCGCCCAGCGGATCGCGGCCATCGCCTTGCGCGTCTCCAGCAGGTCGCTCGCGCGCTTGGCCACCGAACGTGGCTCGCGGCGCCTCTGCAGGTCGCCCTGCCTCGCGAACGTGCCCTGAGCCGCGCTGAGCGCCTGGTGGCGGCGCAGGTAGGCGCTCCACCAGAACGCCGACATCAGCAGCCACTGCGTCCACCACCCGAGTGCCCGGAGGCTCGCCAGGATCCCGAGCACGGCGAGCACCACTCCGAGCAGGAAGGAGAACAGGAGCTTCGAGACCACCGCCGAGAGCAGCTGGCCGCCCCAGCGTCGAAAGACGGCACGGCCGCCCTCGCCCAACGCCGGAGCTAGAACCATCCCCGGGGCAATCAACAGATAGAACAGGCTGAAGAGGGCTGCACTCAGCAGGCGCAGCGCGATGAAGCCGAGGAGCAGGACCATCCCGAGGGTCCCTACGAGGATCAGCAGCAGGCCGCCCATCCGAGACCACGTCTGGCCGGCCGTGCGGAATTCCGCCTCGGCGGCAGCGGGCCCGCGGCAGCCGGTAGCGTCGCTGCTCTGACAGATCGCCCGGAGCAACGAACCTTCCTCGTTGATCGAGTTGCGTTCCGGGCCGTTGGCCGGCAGAGCGAGGAAGACGGCGCCGTTGCTGGTGGCTTCGCGGAGCAGCTGGGCGCTGTGAGCGAGTGCCTGCCTCCTGGAGCCCAGCCTCGACGGACAAGAGGCCTCGCCGCCGGAGCCGCAGCCGGCTTCGGCGAGGTCATGCGCTGCGAGCTTCAGGCCCGCGTCACGCAGGCCACGTTCGGTGCGGCTCGGGTCGCGACACCATCCGACGTTCCCGAACTCCAGGTAGCACCAGGGCGCTTCGATCGCGGCCGAGAAGACCGCCTGCATGCTGTCGGCGAGCGCGATCGGCGTTCCCGAGGGGCTCCCCTGGGCGGTGGCCGCCAGCGTGCCGAGGCTCGCCTCATTCGCCCACGAGCCGAGTGCGCCGACCGTCCCGCTCGGGTCTGCGACAGCCCACAGTCCCCCCGCCATCATTGCGGTCATCATCAGCGCCTGGCCGAGCGTGTCCGCGACCCGCCGTCGGATCAGGCCGTCGTAGAGGACGAGCACGCATGCGATCGAGAGGACGGTCGGTATCCACGGTTCGGTCAGAGCCTGCTGCATCCGGCGCAGGCCGCGGCCCAACCCTCCGCTGACAGGGCTGTCGAGCAGGTTGAGCGTGAAGCACCACTCGAGCATCACGCAGAGCGCGTGGACGACCCACACGAGGGCCATCCACAGCGGGGTGACCAACAGATCCTGCAGCGCGCTCATCAGCCCGCCGTGGCTTAGCCCGAGCACGCCCGTGTCGATGTGAACGTCGAGACCGTAGTCGCCGGTGGGGGCGGCGCTCGCGACGAAACCGGACGTGGTGCAGTTCCTGCGTGCCGCCGAGGACAGGGCGGCTTCGGCGATGCTCCCCCGGCACAGGGGGCTGCCGAGCCCGTTGCTGACCAGCGGGTCACCGCCGGTCTGGGACGGGGCGCTCGCCGATTCGTCGGATCCCTCGGGCGCTCCGCTCGCATCCGGGTTGAGCGCGGGCACGGACGGGCTCCGCGCGGACAGCGAACGCGTGCTTTGAGGCGGAGCGGGTTGCGCACGGGCGGTCCGGGCCGGCGCAGGCCGAACCCGCGCTGCGTCACGGTGGATGGACTGTCCCTGAGCCGCGCCCGCGTGGAGGACGAGCGCGGCGATCAGCGCGACGATCAGGGTGGGAGTGGCTCGCAACACGGGTTTACGCGGCCGTCGGCAACTCAAGCCGGCGTCGGGGTGGTCGAGAAGGCCCGTCGGAGCTTCGGCAGGACGAGATCCACCTGGACCGCCTCGATCCTGCCCCGGTGGTCGCGCATCAGGCAGCTGCCCGACTCGAAGCTCAACAGGCTCTGACGCATCCCCGCGTCCTCGGGGTCGAGTCCGAGCAGTGCAAGCGCACGGGCCGCTTCGGCCTCGGAGCGCATCCCAAAGACGAAGGTCGCCCCGAGCAGGTTCTCGATCGAGCTTCCCTCCCCCACGAGAGCGTCGGTCACGAGCTGGGTGCTGATGATCGGGACGGCCAGCTCGGAGCGCCCCATCCGCTGGAGCGAGCTCAACAGCGTCCGGCCGACCGGGTCTCCGAGCAGCCGCCACCCCTCGTCGAAGCAGAACAGCTTCAAACGCTCGCGCTCGGCGCTCATCAGGTGCATCGCGAAGATCGCGATCAGCCGCACGATCTGCTGGCCGACGCGCTCGGACTGTGAGTACTCGGCACGGCGCACCCCCGCCTCGGGCGTGGGCAGGTCGCGGATCGGCAGGTAGGTGACCTGGCGCCTACCAACGGCCGGGAGCGTCACGTCAGGGTTGGCGAAGCCGAGCTGGGTGAGGCCGGAGCGCGCGTACACCTCGAGGGCCTTGGCAACGCGCCGGTCGGTCTCGTCCCCGTCACGCAGCGCCCCCACCACCTCCCAGCAGGTCGGCTTGCGCGCACGGGTGATCACGCGATCGACAGCCGCGACCACCGCCGTCTCCCAGGTCGGCTCGGCCCGCCCCGGAAGCAGGTCGTGAAGAAACGACACGGTGAGGTCCTGGCGAAGGTGAGACGGGGCGATCCGGAGTGGGTCGAGCATGCCTCGGAGCGTCGGATCCGGCCTCAGCGTGAGGAGCTCGACGTGGGGTCTGACGTCCTCGAGCTGGTGGAAGCGATGGTCCCCCTTCGGATCGCAGTCGATCACCCGCGCCCCTTCCAGGAAGCCCTCGTACTCGAGCTTCTGTGCGAGCGTCGTCTTTCCGGTTCCGAGCGCCCCGACGCAGAGCACGGTGGTGTTGCGATCGCTCTCCGAGCCCTCCTTGATGTTGAAGCGCACAGGTTGGCGCGAGGCGGTCAGGGTGTGGCCCAGGTAGAACCCGCCCTCCGAACCGACCTGATGCGTAGCGGTCGGCATCATGGCGGCGACCTGCTCGGTCGTGAGGGTGTCGTCGTAGCCCGCGAGCCTCGTGCGTTGACCCGGGAGCTGCTGGAGGAACAACTGCAGCTGATCGCCGAGTGGCCTGTGCAAGCGGACCTCCCCGTAGGCGCGGCGACACATCTCCACGCGGCGCTCGAGCTCGGGCTCGGTGGGGGCCCCCACCGCGATTGCGACCGTCGCTCGCAGTAGCGGAGGGCGGCTCGAGGCCTGCAGATAGGAGAGCAGGTCTCTTGCCTCCTGCGTACGCTCCAAACCGAGGTCCGAGGCGCCCTGCTCTCCCTCCGACTCCGCCCTCACGATCTGGTCGGCGTCCTGGACGCGGCGGCGCGCGATCCTGATCGCGAGCTCGTTCGGGAGGAAGCGGGCGTTGAGCGAAAGGTCGATCGCGAAGGGGAGGCCTTCGACGGGCGCGAACATCAGCTCGGCACGAGCGCCGGGGAAGTCGACGCGTTCCGGCAGTGCGCCGAGGACGAGCTGCGCCTGCCAGCTGCGACCGAGCTCCGACTCGACCACCAGCGCTCGCCCTCGATGCTCCACGATGCAGTCGGACCAGCGCATCACGTCGCCCTCCAGCGGCGCGAGCACAGCTTTGCCGTTGCACTCGAAGGCGAGCGCTCTCGGCTCGTGCAGACCGTCGACGTGCGGTTCCCCGACGCCCCGGCAGAAGCCGCGCCTGATCAGCCACTGCAGCTCCACCATGCGCGCAGGACGCACGTCCAGGAAGTCGGCGATCCGCGCGTGTATCCGATCGGCGGCGGCTCGGGCCCGCTCGAGCTCCTCGACGCTCATGAGCCGTCGGGCCCTCGGCGAGAGAGCCCTCCGAACCTCCTCGACGATCGTGCGTGGATGCCTCGTGGCCACGCCCGACAAGAACGACGCGACGTCCCGCTCGGGCTCCCGCAGGCTGGCGAGGATGAAGACGACCGCGTGTGAAGGCTCCGTCCCCTCGAGCCTCCGCGCCTGCTCACGCACGTAGCGCTCCCGTGCTCGGGGCGGCCCGCCGGCCGACCCTGCCGCGCCGGGCGCCCGCGCGCCCATCTCCTCCTCATAGCGTCGCAGCCCCCACGTGCGGCTCACCCGCAGGACCTGGAGGTCGGCACCGAGGGTCTCGAGGGCGCCGACGAGACCCACCAGCCGTGATCGCTTCTCCGAATCGCTGGACCACGCATACGCGCTCGTCTGAACGCGGAACGCGGCCCACCCGTCGTCGAGGCCGCTCGCGAACACGCAGTTGCCGTACACGAACGCGATCGGCGCACGCAAGCGGCTCAGCGGCCTCTATCCGAGTCGGCCCGCACGCGCAGCCTGGCGCCGGCCGCAACGATGATCACCTGTCTTCCGTCGCGCTCGTGCGGACGCCGATCGCGGCGGATGATCAGTTCCCGACGCCGCGCGGATGCAGTGGGCCCGCCGCGCCTGGGAGTCCGCGGGCGGGCGGTCCGCTCGTGGGGCCCGCCCACGAGAACGGCGCCCGGCCCCGTGTACCGCAGAGCCCGAAACCGCTTCTCCGAACCATCGGGGAGCGCGAGCACGTCGTGGGGGTGCCAGCAGCGGGGCCCGCAGGCACGCGCGCCGCCAACCAGCCGTCGCCTCGCACACGCGAACCGCACCAAAGAGCGGGCAGCGTGGTGAAAGGTCCTCCCCTCCACCCGGATCATCGCCATCAGCGTCGCCGCGAGCGCAGGCAACAGCAGATCGCGCAGATACCAGGGCACCACCCCGAGCAGTCCGCCGAGGACGGGCAGGGCCGAGCACACGAGGGTCCCGGCCACCACCGCGAGGCAGTACACGACCCCGCGAACGGGAATTCCCGACGGGTTCAGCCGCAGCCGGTCGACGCTGTAAACGCGTCGCTCGAGATCGAACACCCTGCGATAGGAGCGGATCTCGGTCATCCCGTGCCGAACAGCGACGTGACCGTGTTCCGCAGCACGCTCACACCGGCGGGCGTCGCGAGCAACACGGCAACGATCCCGACGGCGAACACCCCCGCGGCCTCCTTGAAGTCCCGACGGAACACGAGAACGGTCCCCGCGACCGCGAAGCCGAGCCCGATCAGGCTCATCGCCACCGCACGTCCTGTATTCCCTGCTTTGGCCGCAGCCGATTCCAGGGAGCTCGTGCCACCGCCCGATTCCGCTGGGGCGCGCGCGGACGAGGACGAGCCTGTGCCCCGCACCGCAGCCAGTGCCGGAGCCGCCGCGACGGCCAAGCAAACCAGGATCAACAGGGGCAACGCCAAACAACGGGTCTTCGTGCGCATCAATGCCTCCTATCTGTCTATGAGTCGGGATCTGTCTGGATCGCCGCTACCTCCCAACGCCCCTGCGCCTTCACGACATCGAGTTCGTACGCGAGCCGGTACTCGACGCCGCGTTCGTCACGGACCTGGACCACGGCCGCCACGGTGGGACCTGCTTCCGCCCACCCGAGGTGCTGGACCGATTCGAGCGTGAGCGGCGCCGTCGGCAGTGAGACGTTCGCACCGCGCGTCAGGTCGGCCGCGAGCTCGCCCGAGGAACCGGCGAGGTAGTTGCGTAGGGCCCGCGTTACGACTGTCGACAGCGCCGGATCGCCCAGTTCGTGGGCCGCGGGGGTCGCGATCCCGGGGACCGAAGCGGGGGCGCCCACGAACGCCGGATAGCCCGACAGCTGCAACGCGCCGCTCGCCGCCCGCATGACGCCGACGGTGAGGTAGACGACTCCAGCCGTATCGGTCTGGGCTGCCACCGTGTACACCCGGCGGTCCGGGGACGCTTCCCGAACCTGCACGACTTCTGCCCACTGCACTCGCTGCTCGCCGGTGCCCGGAGGGACCTCACCGGCGTCCGGTTCCATGCCCGGACCGCTGAATGCCCCAAGGCCCTGGGCGGCCGCCAGGGGTCTAGCTGCTTCCCACGTCAGGTACCCGCGGGCAAACAGGACCGCGAAGCCTTCGGCCGCACGATCAGCGGGGACGCCGCTACGTACCTGCGGCGCCGGTGCCGGCCTCGGAGGCGCAAGCACGAACCGGGCGCTGGCCAGCAGGCCGCAGGCCGCCGCCGCCGACAGCAGGTAGCGCGGGAGTTCCCGCGCCAGGCGGATCTGCCACATCGTCCTGCTGGCGATCGCGAAGCTTGCCCTCGGCACGCGCGATCGCTCAGGTGCGGGAGCCTCAGCGCTCAAACCCGAACTCCGCCGGGGGCACCTCGCGCCGAGGACCGGTGCGCGTGGGGATGCCTGCAACGCGCTCCGACGGTTCGACCGCGGCAACTGACAACGTGGGCTGCTCCCTCGTCGAAGGCTTCGGTCGTCCCCGTCCCGGAGGCGGTACCTGAGCTCTTCGGCGCGGGCGAACGTGCCCGACATCGATTCGCACTCTCCGCTGCGGTCGTGTCCCCGCGGCGCGCGCGATGCCGGCCCGAGCGACGCCGGCACCTGCGACGTCGGCCCGAGCGAGGCCGACGCGACCCCGCGAGACCACCGCCCGATCCGCCGTCGCCGCGAACGGCCGGGGCGCTACGTGGCTTCCCGCGCGCGGGAGGACGACGGCAAGGCCTCCGGCGCATCCAACGCCCCCGATGCACACGGCGACCCACACTCCGCTCGTGCGGCGTCGGCGAACCGTGGACGGACTCGCATCGGAGCGGAGGGAACAGTCGAGGGCACGATGCTGCTCGTGACCACGCTCACGGTCCCACCCCACGCCGCTGAGGTACTCCTCGGGCGTGAGCACTACGAAGCCGTCCGCGCCGGCCTTCAAGGGCGCCTGCCCTTCTGTCGACGCCTCCCCGCGCGTGCGACCGGAGCCCGGCGGGGGGAGGGCGCCGAGCTCCGGCCGCGGTCGCGCGGACCGGGTTCGCCGACGACTCGTGCATGACACCGAGCCCCGGCGCCCCCGGGGGACGCACCTATGTGTGTTCGACTGCCGGTCACAGGTTGGGTCCCTGGCTGCCGATCCGACCTCGGGCGCCCCTGGTGACAGGGACTTCCGACGCGGCCATCAACTCGCGCAGCCGAGCGCGGGCACGCTGGGCGACCTTGCGGTACTTGGCGGGGCTCCAGCCGTGACGGCCGCAGAACGCCTCCGGCTCCGTGGCGCCCTCGAACTGGCTCGCCAGGACGAGTCGCTGATCGAGGCTGAGCAAAGGAAGCAACCGCCGGATCGCATCCAGTTCCTGGCGCAGGATCACCAGCTGCTCGACGTCCGGACGCCAGTCGGCGACATCCAGCTGCCCGTGCTCGGGACTGTTGACCAGGGGAACAGCGGTCTCGAGGGCTGCCTGTGCGGCGCTGCGTCCGGACACTGCGCGGCGGCGGTCGTAGATGCGCGAGACGAACCGCTGCTCGAGTACGCGAGCGAGGTGCACGCGATCGGCGAACCGTCCTCCCCGCCGGGCGTGGCTGATCAGCTCGAGGGTCGCCTGCGAGTAGCAGTCTTCGAGGTCCTCTCTGCGCAGCCTGAAGCCGTGAGCCCGCAGCAGCAGATCCCGCCGGGCGCTGGATACGAGCGCGACCTCGTCGACGACCTCCGCGACAGCTTCGTGATCGGCGCCCGCGCGGTCGCTCCGCCACGGACGGGGCTTCCCGCCGGGTATACGACACGACGATCGAGTAGACACATGAGGGTGTCGACCACGGCTGGCAAGAGACCCCCCTCCAATTTCCCGAGCCGCCGATGAACGTCACCGAACACCTCGAACGCCTCGACCGCCGCCAGCAGCAGAGCCGCCGGATCAGCTTCCTGGCCGCCGTCGTGAAGAAGTTCAGCGACGACCAGGCCGGTCAGCTCGCTGCGCTGATCTCCTACTACGGGTTCGTCTCGCTGTTCCCGATCCTGCTCGTGTTCGTGACGGTCCTCGGTTTCGTCCTCGAAGACAACCCGCAGAAACGCGAAGAACTGCTCAACGGGGCCCTCGGCCAGTTCCCGATCATCAGCGATCAGCTCAAACTCCACTCGCTCGGCGGAAGCACCCCGGCGCTCGTGATCGGGCTGGTGTTCGCGCTGCTGGCGGGGCTCGGGATCATGAACGCAAGCCAAAGCGCGTTCAACAGGATCTGGAACGTGCCCTACAAGCGGCGTCCCAACTGGGTTGCGGTGCGCCTCCGCGGGCTGGCGATGCTCCTGCTGCTCGGCACACTCTCGATCGCCTCAACGATCGCGGCCGGCTTCGTCGGCTCGAGCTCCCACGGCGCGGTCACCGTCGTGGCCGGTGTGCTGGTTGCCCTGGCATTCAACCTCGCCCTGTTCATGTGCGCGTTCAAACTGCTCACCGCCGCCGACCTGGGCTGGCGGGACCTGCTCCCGGGCGTGATCCTCGCGACCGTGTTCTGGCAGCTGCTCCAGCACCTCGGGGGCCTGTACATCGACCACGCCCTCAAACGGACGGGGCCGCTGTACGGCGTGTTCGCGCTGGTGCTGGGGCTGCTCGCGTGGCTCTACCTCGGCGCGCAGCTCACGATCTTTGCGGCCGAGGTCAACGTCGTGCGCAAGCATCGCCTGTGGCCCCGCTCGTTCTTCTCCGAGCACCTGCTCGAGACCGACAAGCAGGCGCTCGCCGCCTCGGCGGCGGTCGAGGAGCGGGTCGAATCCGAGCAGGTGGACGTGAGCTTCTCTCCTCCGGAGGAGACCTCCGGCTGACGCGCGGCGCCCGCCCCCCCGGCGCACGCGCCGCCGGGGGAGATCAGGGGCCTCCTGTGCCCCGATCTCCGCCCGGCGTGCGCCGTGTGCGTCGTCGACCCCCGCGCAAGCCTGGTCACAGCTCCTTCGTCATTTCGGTGGCCCTCGCCCCCTGCGCCTCGTCGGAGAGTTGCGTGAAGCGCCGCGGGTTCATGCGCCGGTTGACGGTGTCGGCCTCGATCATCGTGTGGTGCACCCACGCCGGCCCCCCGAGCACCGCTACGGCCAGCCCGCGACGCTCATAGAGGGCGCTCAGGGACGCGATCGCCTGCGCGCCGACGAGCTCGATCGCCTCCAGCTGGCGGATGTCGAGCACGAGGCTCGAGACGCCTTCCTGGTAGAGACACTCGATCTCATCCTGTAGGTCGGGTCCGCTGCGCGCGTCCAGGCGACCCATCAGAACCAACGTGTGCCGCCAGACGGGCGGGGCCGTGTCGGCGATTTCGAACGATCTCTCGGGCAGCCGTTCCAGCGTCGTGACGCCGTTGCCCGCGAGCCCGGAGGCTGCGAATGTGAGATTGCGTTGCATTTGTAGAAGCTCCTTTCAAAACGTCATTCATCCGAGTTGCACTGCTCCCGGACAACGGGTCGCCCGGGCCTTTGGAGAAGCGGAAGGAGCTAGTCCGGCTTCTCGGGGATGAGGACGAAGAAGGTCTGCCGCGGCGAGCGGGCAGACACGCCGAGGCGCAGCATCACGCTGGCCGGCACCTTGAAGAAGACCCACACCAGTGTCGTGGCCGCGGACGAGCCCGACGCGGCGCCGCCGCCCGCGGAGGAGCCGCCGCCCGTGCCGCCCGGGCCGGGCCCGGGGGTCGGGGCCGAGGAGTGGCCTTCCGTGCTCGAGCTGCCCCCGCCCCCGTTGGCGGAGCCCCCCACCTTGAGGGATGCCGAGCGTGAGACCAGCCCGAACGAACGGACTTCCGCTTCGGTCCCGGAGGTGGTCAGCACTGCCAGCGTGGCAGCGAGGGTCTGGCGCGCGTTCTGGGGTTCCAGCGCGAGCCATTCATCGAGTTTCGCGGCGGTCAGCTTGGGCGTGGCGGGACGACGTGAGGGCAGCTGGTTGGCGGCTTCGGGGGCCACCACGAGCGGTCCGGAGTTCCCACTCGAGCTTGGAGCTTCCGCGGAGAGGCTGGCGGAGGTGAGCGGCGAGGTGCTGATTGGAGCGCTTTCCGTCTTTTCGTGGGTCTCCTTGGAGCCTCGGCCTTCGCCGTCGGCTTTTTCGGCCCTTTCGGCCTTCTGTGCTTCTTCAGCAGCCTTCTGTGCTTCTTCGGCGGCCGTCTGCTTGGCTTCTTCGACGGCTTTCTGCGCCGCTTCTTCAGCGGCTTTCTGCGCTGCTACTTCGGAAGCTTTCTGCGCTGCTTCTGCTTCTTCGGCAGCCTTCTGAGCCGCTTCTGCTTCTTCAGCGGCTTTCCGCGCTGCTTCTGCTTCTTCAGCAGCCTTCTGCTGCGCTTCCGCTTCTTCGGCGGCTTTCCGCGCTGCTTCTGCTTCTTCAGCAGCCTTCTGCTGCGCTTCTGCTTCTTCGGCGGCCTTCTGCTGGGCTGCTGCTTCTTCAGCCTTCTGCTGGGCTTCTTCCGGGAGCGGGTCCGCCGGCGGTTCTTCGGGCGGGGGCACCCCTGTCGGGGGTTCTTCCGGCCCGGACGATTCGGGCGGCGCACGTTCGGGCGGGCGTTCCAGGGCAGGTGGTTCTTCGGGCGGCGGCGGTTCGGAGGGCGGTTCCTCCGGGGGCGTCTTCGCCGGCGGCGGTTCGACGGCCGGGTGATCTCCCACGGGGGGCGGTTCCACGGCCGGCGATTCCTCCAGCGGCGGTTCGGTGAACGGCACTTCGGTCAACGTCGGGTCCGCCACCGGCGTCCCGGACGGGGTGGCCTCGGGCGAGGACGGGCTCGCTTCCGTGCCGCCCGTGCCGGATGTAGGCTGCCCGAAGCCGGTGGGTGCTTCTTCGACCACCGCAGCGGCCCCCTGCTCGGGCGGGGCGGAGCCGGCGCCTTCACTCGGCCCGGTTTCGCTGCTCGCCGCGGACCCCGTTTCCTGGCCCGAGGACTGCTGCGCTTCGGTACCTTCGCTGCCACCCTTGGCGATCGACGAGGACGAGGAGGCGCCTTCGCCGGCCGGCGGCGGTTCGCTCGGCGGGGTGGCTTCGCCGCTGCCGCTCGGGGGCGCTGCCGGTTCCCCGGAGCCTTCGGGCGGCGGTGATTCCGAGCCGCTCGGCGGCGCGGCCGGTTCGCCTTCGACAGGCGCGGTCTGTTCTTCGCCCGCGGGCGATTCCGTCACGGGGCCGGGCCCCGGTTCGGCTTCGCCGGACGACGGAGCTTCTTCGGCGGCGGACGTGGAGGGTTCGGCCGACCCCCCTTCGGAGGCGCTGGCGATGCCCACGGGCAGCAGCGCGAGCCACACGAGCGCGGCCAGCAGCGTGGCGCAAAGCCAAGCACTGGAGCGCCTATTCCTGGAGGAGCCCTTGGCCGCCGTGATCATCGCTGCCTTGCCGTGACCATCCTGAGCATCGTTGCCTTGCGTAAACCATACGGACTTCCGGCTCACAGACTTCCCTTCGCCGGTAAGCTCGGAGAACAATGATGACGAAGCGGCAACAAGGACGCGTCGATCGCTTCGAACGGGAAGGAGGCTGAGAGCTCGTGCTCGTACTCAGCCGCAAGACCGGCGAGAGCATCATGATCGGCGACGACATCGAGATCACACTCGTGTCAACCGAAGGATCGAAAGTCCGAATCGGCATTCAGGCGCCGTCTGACGTCCCAGTGCACCGCAAGGAGATCTACCTCGAGATCCGGGCCTCGGTCCAGGATCCCAAGCAGCTCGAGGGACCGGACTTCTACCGGGCCTTCAGACGACGCGCCAGCTGAGAGGCGACGCCTCTCCTCGACGGCCGGATCGGGCCAGGGTGTTCCTGACCGGCTCCCCGCTGCCCGCACACGCTCGACCCTCCGGCATCCGGATCTGCCGATCGTCCCTGCACACGGGCCTGTTTTCGGCGCCTGTGGCGGCCTCTGGAAGGGCTCCACAAAGTACTTGCGCCGTCAACTATCCCGCGCTATACTAACTACACTTTCGTAAGTAGATATGGAGCGTTTACCTCATGACACCTGCCGCCCCAAACAGCCCAGCCCCGCCCGATGACACCGAGCCCAAGGCCCGCCTGAGGCTCATCCCCCTCGACGACACCGTCGTGTTCCCCAACATGGGGATCACCCTCACCGTCGACGTGGGCGAGGACACACGTGTCGTGCTCGTCCCCCGTCACGAGAACGAGTTCCTCGAGGTCGGCACGATCGCCGAGGTCTCGGAGCAGATCCGCCTGCCGGGAGGCGGTCGCGCGGTCGCCCTCTCGGGTGAGCACCGTGCCCTGATCGGCGCTGCCGAGACAGGCCCCGGCGGCGAGCTGCGCGTCGAGGTGGACGAGCGCCCCGACGAGCACCCCAAGGACGGCCGCACCCGCGAGCTGGAGCGCGAGTACCGCGCCACGGTCGAGGAGATCCTAGAGCTACGCGGCGACGACGGACGCATCTCGGCGTTCCTGCGAGCGATCCAGGAGCCCGGAGCGCTGGCCGACTCCGCCGGCTACTCCCCGAGCCTGACCTACGAGCAGAAGGTGGAGCTGCTGCGGACCCTCGACGTCGCCGACCGTCTCGAGCTGGCCGTGAAACTCCAGCGCGAGAGCCTGGCCGAGCTGCAGGTGCGCCGGCGCATCCGCGAGGACGTCCAGGAGGGCGCCGAGAAACAGCAGCGCGAGTACTTCCTGCGCAAGCAGATGGAGTCGATCCGCAAGGAGCTCGGCGACGACGAGGCGTCGGTCGCCGACGAGTACCGCGCGAAGATCGAAGAGGCCCTGATGCCGGAGCCCGTCAAGGAGCAGGCCCTGAAGGAGCTCGGCCGCCTCGAGCGGATGGGCGAGCAGACGGGCGAGTCCAGCATGATCCGCACGTACCTCGACTGGCTGATCGCGGTGCCGTGGGGCAAGACCTCCGACGAGCACCTCGACCCCGTCGCGGCGCGGGCGGTGCTGGACGCCGACCACGCCGGCCTGGAAGAAGTCAAGGACCGCGTCACCGAGTACCTGGCGGTGCGCAAGCTGCGCGAGGACCGCGGCATCGAGGCCGACCCCAAGTCCGGAGCGATCCTGACGCTGATCGGGCCGCCGGGTACCGGCAAGACCTCGATCGGTGAGTCGATCGCGAGGGCGACCGGGCGCGAGTTCGTGCGCATGTCGCTAGGCGGCGTCCGTGACGAGGCCGAGATCCGTGGCCACCGCCGGACCTACATCGGCGCGCTCCCGGGACGGCTCGTGCGGGCGCTCAGGGACGCGGGGACGATGAACCCCGTGATCCTGCTCGACGAGGTCGACAAGGTCGGCGCGGACTGGCGCGGAGACCCCTCGGCAGCTCTGCTCGAGGTGCTCGACCCTGCCCAGAACCACTCGTTCAGAGACCACTACCTCGACGTCGAGCTCGACCTCAGCCAGGTGATGTTCCTGGCGACGGCGAACGTGGCCGACACGATCCCCGGACCGTTGCTCGACCGCATGGAGGTGATCCACTTCGACGGATACACCTCCGAGGAGAAGCTCGCGATCGCGAAGGGCTACCTGTGGAAGCGTCAGCGTGACCGCAACGGCCTGCGCGAGGACGAGGTCGAGATCTCCGACGACGTGCTGCGTCTGATTATCGCCGAGTACACCCGCGAGGCGGGCGTCAGGAACCTCGAGCGCAACCTCGGCACCGTGCTGCGCAAGACGGCAACGCGGATCGCCTCGAGCGAGACGTCCGAGGACGCGGCCGAGAAGCTCGAGTTCCCGGTGAAGATCGACGTCGAGGCCGTGCGCGACGCGCTCGGACGCCAAAAGTTCTTCCAGGAGTCCGCGGCACGCACCGCGACCCCCGGAGTGGCGACGGGCCTGGCCGTGACCGGCACCGGTGGAGACGTCCTGTTCGTGGAGGCGACCCAGATGAAAAGCGGCTCGGGCAGCGGCCTGGTGCTGACCGGGCAGCTGGGCGACGTGATGAAGGAGTCGGCGAGGATCGCCCTCTCCTACGTCCGCGGCCACGCGGAGGAGCTCGGAATCGACGAGAGCGCCTTCGAGGGCAAGGAGTTCCACGTCCACGTCCCCGCGGGCGCGATCCCGAAGGACGGGCCCAGCGCGGGCGTGACGATGGTCACCGCACTGGCCTCGCTGCTGACCGACAGGCCGGTCAAGCACACGGTCGGGATGACCGGTGAGGTCACCCTGCAGGGGCGCGTGCTGCCGATCGGCGGACTCAAGCAGAAGGCCCTGGCAGCCCACGCGGCTGGTCTCACCGACGTGATCCTGCCCGAGCGCAACCGCGGCGATCTCGACGAGATCCCCGAGGAGGTGCGCGAGCAGATGACCTTCCACCCGGTGATGACCGTGCAGGAGGTCCTCGACCGCGCGCTGGAGCCGGCTCTAGATGTCGCGCGTCTCTCGTAGGTGTCAGCCCGTCCCCGAGGAGGTCCGTGAGACCGCGGACCTCCTCGAGCGGCGCTGGCAGCTGTCCATCATCTACGCCGCCCTCACGGGTGCGCTGCGTTTCAGCGAGTTCGCCGAGGCGGTCTCCGGGATCTCCCCGCGGATGCTCTCCGAGCGCCTGCGGGACCTCGAGCGGGCGGGCCTGGTGGCGCGCACCGTGATCCCCTCGAGCCCGCCGACGGTCGAGTACCGGCTCACCGACCGCGGCCGGCGCCTCGCGCCGATCATCGAAGCGATGCGCGACTACGCCCGCGAGGAGGCCTAGCTCCCCTACGCGCCGGCCAGGCCGTGCCTGGCCGGCTCCGGGCTGCTGACCCCCACCAGCTGCCCCCCCGCGCATTCCTCGGCCCGCACGTCCGCCCGCGCTGGGTTGCGGATGAAGGCGAGGCCGATGCCGCCGCCGAGCGCGAGGAGCGCCGCGGCCACACCCATGCCGACGTGGAAGCCGTGCACGGAGGCCGCTTCGGCGGCGCCGTGCATCGCGGTGGCCGTCGCGTGTGGCAGCGAGGAGGTCTTCGGCAGGCCCAGCGGCAGCCGTTTGGCTTCCGCCAACACCGCCTCGCCCTGCGCGCCGAGGGCGACCCCCCGCAGGTGCGACTGCAGCGACGAGCTGAAGACGGCGGCTATCACCGCTCCCACCGCCGCCGTCCCGATCAGGCCGGCCACGCGGGCCACCGCGTTGTTGACGGCCGAGGCGATCCCGGCCTCCCCCTCGGAGCCCGCGAGCACCGCCGCCGTCAGGGGGGCGACCGTCATCGACAGGCCGAGGGCGAACAGCAGCTCGGCCGGCAGCACGTCCGCGGTATAGCTGAAGCCGTGCCCGACGCGCTGGAACAGAACCAGTCCGCAGGCCCCCACGAGCGGCCCGAGGCCCATGAACAGGCGCGGCCCGTGGCGGTCGGCGAGCATCCCGAAGCGCCGCGACAGCAGGAACATCACGAGCGTGATGGGGAGCGTCGCGAAGCCGCTCTCCAGCGGTGAGTAGCCGCCGATCTGCTGCAGGAACAGGATCAGGAACAGGAACAGGATCCCCAGCCCGGCATAGACCGAGAACGTCTCCACGTTGCCCGCGGAGAAGTTGCGGCGCCGGAACAGCCGCAGCGGCAGCATCGGTTCGCGCGCCGTCGCCTCGCGCACCACAAACGCGATCAGCAGCACCAGGCCGCCGACCAGCGTCCCGGATACCGCCGGGTCGCCGAAGCCGAGCCGTGGCTGCTCGATCAGGGCGAACACGGTGCAGGCGAGCCCCGAGGCAGCCAGCGCGGCGCCCGCGAGGTCCACGCGGCGGCCCGTCTGCCTGGCCGGGGCCGGGGGTATCGCGACCACGATCAGCCCCCAGCACGCGATCACGAGCGGCACGTTCACCAGGAACACCGCTCGCCAGCTCGACAGCGCCAGCAGCTCTCCCCCCACGAGCGGGCCGAGGATCCCCGCGATCGCGCCCCACGCCGTCCAGCTGCCGATCGCCGCCCCCCGCTCCTGCTCGGAGAAGGTGTTCACGATCACCGCCAGCGAGCTCGGCACCAGCAGCGCCCCCGCACACCCCTGCAGGGCCCGCGCCGCGACCAGCAGCGTGATGCTCGGTGCCAGGGCGCACGCCACCGACGCCACCCCGAAGCCGAGCACGCCGATCGTGAACACGCGCCGCTCGCCGTAGATGTCGCCCAGCGAGCCGCCCAGCAGGATCAGCGAGCCGAGCGTCAGCAGATAGCCGTTGACGACCCACTGCTGTGCCGCCAGGCCACCCCCGAGCGAGCGCTGGATCGGCGCCAGCGCGACGTTCACGACCGTGCCGTCGAGCAGCACGATGCACGACCCGATGATGCATGCGACCAGCGTCAGGCGCTTGCGCGTCCCCTCATCCGACGCCCACGAGGAGATCGCCGTGGGCGTGGGGTCCCCTCAGCCGAGGACGAGCTCTGCCGCCGTCCGCAGCGTGTTCGCGTCGCCCGAGATCAGCAGCGTCGTGACGATCGAGTCGCGCCAGCGGTCGAGCTCGTCGCGGATCTTCTCCCGCGGTCCGATCAGGGCCATCTCCTCGATCAGCCGCCGCGGCACCTTGGCGGCCGCCTCGTCCTTGCGTCCCGCGAGGTACAGCTCGGCGATTTCGTCGACCTCGCGCTCATAGCCCATCGCGATCGGCACGTTGGCGTGGAAGTTGGTGCCTTTGGCCCCCATCCCGCCGAAGTACAGGGCATAGAAATGGCGCAGCGAGTCGGCCGCGGCGTCGACGTTGTCGGTGACGATGAACGGGACCGTCGCGGCGACCTCGAAGTCTTCGGAGCTACGACGGGCGCCCTCGCGCGCGAATCCCTCCTGCAGCGAGCCCGTGTAGAGGTCCTGGTGGGTCGGCGAGAAGAACAGCGCCAGCCACCCGTCGCACAGCTCGGCCGCCAGCGCGATGTTCTTCGGCCCCTCGGCGCCCAGGTAGATCGGGATGTCCTCGCGCAGCGGGTGGATCGAGGACTTCAGCGGCTTGCCCAGGCCGGTGCCGTCGGGGAGCGGCAGCGGGTAGTGCGGCCCCGGCGCCTCCAGCGGGCCGCGGCGGGCCCAGATGTCGCGCAGGATCGCGATGTACTCGCGCGTGCGCGCGAGGGGCTTGGCGAACGACATCCCGTACCAGCCCTCGACGACCTGTGGGCCGGACACGCCCAGGCCGAGGATGAAGCGCCCGCCGCTGAGGTGGTCGAGGGTCATCGCCGCCATCGCCGTGGCCGCCGGCTGGCGCGCCGACAGCTGCACGATCGCGGTCCCCAGCTTGATGCGCTCGGTGGCAGCCCCCCACCACGCCAGCGGGGTCAGGCAGTCCGACCCGTACGCCTCGGCGGTCCACATCGAGTCGAAGCCCAGGCGTTCGGCCTCGGCCACCGACTCGGCGGCGCCCGGCGGCGGGCCCCCGGCCCAATAGCCGGTGTTGAGCCCGAGCTTCAGCGTGCCGACCATCTCGGCTGCGACCCTACCGTCTCACACGCTCAGGCGCCGTCCACGAGCACGAGCGTGAAGCCGTCGTAGCCCTTCACCCCGACCGTCTGGATGGTTGTGGCCTGGACCCCGTGTTGGCGGCCGGCCAGCTCATGGAAGCGGCGCATACCGAGGGCGCCCGGCTCGTCGGTGTCGGGGTCCACCAGCGCCCCGTCGCGAACGACGTTGTCGACGAGGATGACGGCGCCGGGTCCCACCAGCTTCAGCGCCAGCTCGAAGTAGGCCGGCGTGCCGGCCTTGTCGGCGTCGATGAACACGAGGTCGAACGGCCCCGCGCCTTCGGCGATCAGCGCCCGCAGCCCGTCTTCGGCGGGCCCCACGCGCAGCTCGACGCACTCCCCCAGCCCGGCCCGCTCGATGTTCGCACGTGCCACCTGGGCGTAGTCGCCGTTGAGCTCGAGCGTCACCAGCCTCCCGCCCGGTGGAAGCGCGCGGGCGAGCAGGATCGTGCTGTAGCCGCCGAGCGTCCCCAGCTCGAGGATCGAGCGGGCGCCGTGGATGCGGGCCAGCAGCTGCAGGAAGCGACCCTGGGCGGGGGACACCGCGATCGGCGGCAGGCCCGCGTCGGCAGTCGCCTGCAGGGCGTCCTCGAGCACGGGGTCGCTGTCGAGCAGCGTCTCCCCCACGAACTCGTCGACCCTGTTCCAGGTCCCCCAGCTCACGCGTGGGCCCCGGCCGCTTCGCGCCTGCTCATCAGCGCCAGCGGCACCGACAGCCCCGCCGAGCGGCGCACCGTCGAGATCTGGCGCCCGGGCTGCACGGCCGCGCGCACGGGGCCGGCGGCGTCGCCGAGCATCTCCACGGCCCGCGGCAGGTCCTCGAACACGAGCGCGAGCCCCCACAGGCGTGCCGGGCGGTCCGGCCCGCCCTGGCGCTCGAGCACCTCGGCCGGTTCCTGGACGACCTCGAGGATCGTCTCGCCCAGCCGGAAGAACGCCTGCCGCGGGGCACTCGCCGGAGTCGGCTCCTCGCGGATGCGGCGCAGATCGAGCCCCGCCGCCTGCAACGCCGTCACCGTCCTGTCGAGCGAAGGCGACATCGCCACGACGTGGTCAACCCCGACAGCCCCGTTGGGGTGCTCGGGCGGCGGACCGGCGGGCGGCCCCGTGGAGATCGTGGTCGCGAGCCCGTCGAGCTCCGTGGTTGCGACCCCCCGCAGCGACCATCCGAGGATCGCCCTGCCCGCAGCGGCTCCGCGCAGGCTCAGGACCACGCCCCCGAGCTGGCAGGTGTCACCCTGCAGCGCGAACCCGAGCCCCTCCCAGGCGGCGGGATCCTCCGCGAGCGCGATCCGATCGATGCTCACCCCGGTCACGCTCCCAACCGTACATGGTGGGGCTCGCCGGGCTCGGCGGAGGTGCGCCGCGGGCGCCCGGCCGCGAGCCACGCGGGCGCCCGGCCGCGAGCCACGCGGGCGCCCGGCCGCGAGCCACGCGGGCGCCCGGCCGCGAGCCACGCGGGCGCCCGGCCGCGAGCCACGTGGGCGCCTAAGCTGGCGAACGTGAGGATCTCGTGAGCTCCCAAGAGCACAGCCGCTCGCTGGTGCTGCTGCGCTACGTGCTGCCTGCGCTGGTGACGCTCGCGGGCATCGTGATCATGGCGATGGGCAGCGAAACCGACCTCGAGGGCGGCGCCGCGATCGTCAGCGCCGGGCTTGCGATCTTCTTCCTGAACTGGCTGTTCCGCACCGGCGTGGCGGGCGATCGCGACCGCGACGCCGAGGACACGGCCCGTGAGTACTTCGACCGACACGGTCGCTGGCCCGATTAGGACCGACCAGGACCGGCCAGCACCGGGGGCACGCGGCGGCCGAGAGCGCCGCCTCGAGCGAGCGTCACCTAGCCGCTGTAGCCGGCGAGCATCGTGCTGAACGCGAACGGCGACTGCGAGAGGCCGTCGCATTCTTCTTCAGGGTGACCGCCA
>Ga0335083_10000596_pt1 | contig 53786 bp, 46 predicted proteins | sample Lox_Sample_42_FD_206716 | JGI IMG/M metagenome (GOLD analysis project Ga0335083, IMG submission 206716) | Soil microbial communities from Loxahatchee National Wildlife Refuge, Florida, United States - Lox_Sample_4.2 | ecosystem: Environmental > Terrestrial > Soil > Wetlands | place: USA...
GCATATCGGCGGCCATGATGCCGGCCCAGCCGAAGGTGCCGTTGATCAAATTGCTTGCGGTCGGGCTGATGAGGAATTCATCGTCGGCGGCCAGTTGCCCGATGCGCAACGAGACGCGGTCGTCGAAGGCATTCTGCTGGAACCAGGCGGTGAACAGCCGACCGGTCGCCAGCGCGTCGATGTTGCTCGGGTCGGCGATCGAGCCGACATTGTCGGCGGCAGTGACATGCCCGGCATTGTGGATCTCGTAGAAGGTGGCGTGGGTGCTGGCGCCCTTCCAGCCGATGAGCTTGTCGAGGTCGGTATCGACGGACGTCTCGAGCCGGCCTTCGTAGCTCGCGCGCCGGTCGATGCCGCCCGAGACGACGCCGAGGATCTCGTTGATGTAATTGATGGTGACGTCGATGCCCTTGTCATGAAGCGCGGTGCGCGCGCCGCCCCAGTCGCCGGTGAGCGTGTCCTGGTCCCAGATCGACGGCGGCTTACCGGCATCTTCGGCTTGAGCGTCACTGATCTGACTTGCGAGGAATGCGCTGAGCACAGCCCAAACCAAAGACGCGAAACACGAATCTCTCACGCGATCGCCGCACATTTCGAAGTCGCCCCGATTAATGCTCGATAGAGATTGCCACGTCCGCAAATATGATGATATAAATAAATCATCATACTCTGCGGGCGATCCCGAGGATGACCAAAATGGTGCTGCCAAATCCCTTCGACGACCTGTCCAGCAACGTCAAAGTCAAAGCCGCGGTCGCCTACGCGGTTTTAATTGCCGCCAACGCGGCGGCCTGGATTTGGGCATGGGCTGCTTTCGCGGATCGGCCAGTTTTGCTCGGCACTGCAATGCTCGCCTATATGTTCGGGCTTCGGCATGCGTTCGACGCGGATCATATCGCGGCCATCGACAACGTCGTGCGCAAGTTGATGCAGGAGAACAAGCGGCCATTTTCGGTGGGCTTTTTCTTTTCGCTCGGTCATTCCACTATCGTGGTGCTGGCGTCCGTCGTCATTGCCGCCACGGCGGCGGCCATGCAGAGCAAGCTCGATCAGTTTCACAATATCGGCGGCATCATTGGAACTGCCGTATCCGCAGCGTTCCTTCTGGCAATCGGTGTCGCCAATCTCTTCATCCTCAAGGCCATTTGGTCAGCGTTCAAGCGAGCGCGCGGCGGTGAGAGAATTATTGAAGAAGATCTCGACACTCTGCTGGCCGGCCGGGGGTTTTTTGCCCGCCTTTTCCACCCCATGTTCCGGTTGATTTCGCGATCATGGCAGATGTACCCAATCGGATTTTTATTCGGCCTCGGCTTCGATACGGCGACAGAGATAGGACTGCTTGGCATCTCGGCGACCCAGGCCGCCCAAGGCATGTCCTTCTGGACGATCATGGTTTTTCCCGCGCTGTTCACCGCCGGCATGTCGCTCATGGACACTACCGACAGTGTGTTGATGACCAAGGCCTATGGCTGGGCCTTCGTCCACCCGATCAGGAAGCTCTGGTACAATCTGACGATCACTGCCGCTTCAGTCGTCGTCGCAATTTTTATAGGTGGGATCGAAGCCCTGGGCCTCCTCGGAGACAAGCTTGGACTCGAAGGTGGGATCTGGAGCGTTATCGGAGGGCTCAACGACAATTTGACGAATTTCGGTTACGTCGTCGTCGGCATATTTATGGCCAGTTGGATTATCTCGACCATGATCTATCGTGTAAAAGGCTACGACAAATTGCAGACCGGGCCGGCCTAGCCCCTGGTTCCGGATACCGACCGTCGCGGTTTGGACCCTGACGGTGGCGGCGACTATGCAGCCGAAGGAGGTTGCGCTGGCGCCGGAATTGCCATCGCTTCCGGCGTTTGCTGAGCGGGCGAAATCTCAGCTAGTCATGAAATCGGCTCTTGGGGCTACACGGGGCCACAAAGTCCGATGGCTTTCTTCGCATTGGCGACAGAGTAATCGACTACCTCTCTCTCGTGGTTCGAATCCTGCCACCTCAGCCAGCCAGTGCGGTCGCCGGCAGCTTCTCGACGAATCGTCCACCAGCTCGCCTTTCGACAGGTAGCTGGGGCCGCCGGAAGCAGACATCAAGTCGGGCCTGACTATTCAACGACGACGCGCGCTTCGCCGTTCTCGACGCTGCCGATGATCCGCGCGGCCGGGTAGCCGTCGGCCACGATTATGTCGAGCAATGCCGCGGCGCGGTGCGCCGCGCACGACACCAGCAATCCGCCCGAGGTCTGAGGATCGCAATACAACTGCCGCTGCCATTCCAGGGTATCGTCGGGAAGTGTGACGTTCATATCGTAGCTCTTCCAATTCCGTCCCGACGCGCCGGTGATGAAGCCCTTCTGCGCGAGCGCGGCGGCCTCCTTGAGGTACAGCAGTGTCGAAGAATTGATCGCCACCGTTTTGTTTGAGCCGCGCGCCATTTCCAATGTATGCCCGAGCAGGCCGAACCCAGTGACGTCGGTCATCGCGTGAACGGCGGCTTCTTTGGCGAGTTTGGTGCCGACACGATTGAGCAATGTCGTGGTCGCAATAAACTCCTCATATCCGCTAGGGGAAAGCGCACCTTTCTTGAAGGCGGCAGAATAAATGCCGACGCCGAGCGCTTTCGTGAGAATCAGCTTGTCGCCGGCCTTGGCATCGGAATTGCGCCGTATGTTGCCTTTTGTTCCAGTGCCGATGACGGCAAGACCATAGATCGGCTCCGGTGAATCGATGGAATGGCCTCCGGCGATGGGAATGCCGGCTGCCTCGCAGACCGATGCGCCGCCTTCCAGGATTTTGCGCACCATCTCGGGCGGGATTTTGTCGACCGGCATGCCGAGAATGGCGAGCGCCATGATCGGTGCGCCGCCCATCGCATAGACATCGGAGATCGCGTTGGTAGCCGCGATGCGTCCGAAATCGCGCGGCTCGTCCACCATCGGCATGAAGAAATCGGTGGTGGCGATGATGCAGGTGCCGTTGTCGAGTTCCCAGACGGCGGCGTCGTCGCCGGTTTCGACGCCGACCAGCAACTGCTTATAGGGCGTCGTTGCCGGATGGCTCGACAGCAGTTGCTGCAGCACGGATGGCGCCAGCTTGCAGCCGCAACCGCCGCCGTGCGACAGGTGGCTCAGACGAATGGGCTGCATGATGTTCATTGTGCTTTCTCCGAGTCAGCCCGCAATTTGTTCCGGTATTGGCTGGCGCAGCGTGCGCCACGCGGCGACCAAATTGGCGGCAGCGGTTTCGACTTCTTCTTTGGTCGTGGCTCGTCCCAACGACAGGCGAACGGCTCCGAGTGCCCGCTCGCGCGGGATGCCGAGCGCGGTCAGAATGGCGGACGGGTCCTCGCCGTCGGCGTGGCAAGCGGAACCGGTCGAGGCCATAACGCGCGGACACTGTTCCAGCAGCTTGCGGCCTGACACATCGGGAAAGAGAACGTTGAGCGTGTTCGGCAGGCGCCGCGTCCGATGACCGGTAAGGATGAGGCCGGGTATCTCGCGCTTGAGACCGGTAAAGAGCCTCTCGGTCAATTCGGAGAGTCGCTGCCGTTCGCCCTCAAGCATTGTGCCGGCGATCCGGCAGGCTTCGCTAAGAGCGACGATATAGGGGACATTTTCGGTGCCGGGCCGGCGGCCGCGGTCCTGGCCGGCTCCGAGCAGCAATGGCGGCAGGTCAATGCCGCGGCGGACATAAAGCGCGCCGACGCCCTTCGGCGCGTACAATTTATGTCCGGCAATCGACAGGAAATCGACGCCCAGCTGGCCGACATCGATGGGAATCTTGCCGGCCGATTGCGCCGCGTCGGCGTGGGCAAGGGCGCCGCGCTGCTTCGCTGCTGCAGCGATCTCGGCAACCGGCTCGATCGTTCCGATTTCGTTTTGTGCGTGAATGATGGTCACCAGCGCCGTCCCGCCATCGAGCGCCGCTGCTATTCGTGCTGGGTCCACAAGTCCGTCGGGCTGTGACGCTACGCGCGTGATTTTATGCTGGGCCGCCTCAAGGAAGGCGCAGCACGTTTCCGTCGCCGGGTGCTCAATCGTCGTGGTGACGACGCCGCGGCGCCTGCCGTCGATGTTGACGGCGCCACGGATGGCCAAGTTGCTGGCCTCGGTGCCGCCGCTGGTGAAAATGATTTCGTCGGGCGCAGCGCCAATGAGTGCGGCGACCTGGGCTCGCGCCCTCTCCACTGCCTCGTGCGCCCTAACGCCCAGAGCGTGCGTCGATGATGGATTGCCGAATTCGTCGCGCAGGTACGGCAGCATCGCCGCGAGCACGCGCGAATCCACGGGGGTGGTTGCATTGTAGTCGAGATAAACTGGCATCATGGCATCATCGCTGTTTGACGATCTTGAAGATGTAAATGCCGCCGTCGCGCGTTTGCGCGCTGAGCGAATGGCCGGTTTGCCCGACGAAGTGCGGCACGTCGATCACCGTCAGAGGATCGGTGCATTCGAGAACCAGCGTTCCCCCCACTGGCACGTTGCGCAACGCCTTCTTGGCGCGCAGCACCGGCTGCGGGCAGCGCAGGCCGCGCAGATCGAGCACGGTTTCTGTTGTTTGCGAATCCGAGGCCATCGGTTGCTTCAACATAGGAGCAACCGATCCTTATCGGCCTGCGAGGCGTCCGGGGAGCCTGATCCCGTCGTGGGCGTGCTTATTCCGGCGTCGCGTCGGGGGCGAACTGCGTCGGCGGTCCATTGAGATCCTCGCCTGTAGCCATGAATGGCTGATCGCGCGCCTCCGCCGCGTCGTTTTCCGCCGCGGTTTTCTGGCCTGTCGTCGATGCTGTGGCCTTGCCGGCGCTCTGGCTCGGCTGATCCTTCGAGGCGCCGCTCCAGCCGGTTGACCCTTTCTCCTGGTGGCCGGCGCTGTTCTGCGCGAACGAAGCGCCAGCGGATATCGCCAATAAAGCCGCGGCAAATGCCATCGGTAGTCCAACCGCCCTCATCGTGGCCTCCTGTGGGAGATTTCACGAGCAACGGCTGCCGTCGGCAAATGGTTCCATGCCGCCAGCACATGGCGGCTTTTAAAAGCGGGCGCCGCGGCGGCGGCGCCCGTTCGATTTGGCGCCGAAGGAACATCACGCCCCGGTAATCTCCTTCGACTTGATCGTATATTCAAATGTATCGGGATCCAGGCAGTCGAGCCGCGACGGCCCGCATTCGGCCTGCGGATACATCAGGAAGCCGAGCTTCGGACCCTTGGAACCGGGCAATGCCACGTCGTGCGCGAAATTATAGGCGAGCCAGTTGCCCTCCCAGGCCCCGAACAGCGTCTTGCGAGCGGCGACAACCTTGGGGTCGTCGATTGCAAGCTTGCCCGGCGGCTCCTCCAGCACCACCTTGCGCACGTCGGCGGGGTCGGTCGCCACCCAGCCATAACCGTTGAGGAAGACCTCGGCGCGGCAATGTTGCGCCTTGGTGACGGTCTCCGAGCCGGCGCCGAGGGCCTTGAAGCCGAATTTCGACGGCGCGACGCGAATGCCGTAAACGTCGCGTGCCGGAATATCGGCGGCGCGCACCAGCCCGACAAAAAGCGCGTTGAGGTCGGCGCACTTGCCGCCGAGATTGCCGGTCTTGAGCATTGCGGCGATGTCGCCAATGCCGCAACCGCGTACCTTGCCGTCACGGAATGTGTTCTCGACGATCCATTCATAGATTGCATGCACCTTCTCGACCTCGGTGTTTTTGCCCACAACGATCTTGTCCGAGGTCTGCTTGACGATGCCGTCGACTGGTATGAGCTCGCTGCCTTCAGTATTGAATTTGCGTTCGGCCGCACCGAGCTTGATCGACGGAACCTCGGGCTTGCTCAAATCAACCGCGCGATCCTGCGTGGAAATCTTGCTGGTGACTTCGACGATCGGAGCGGCTTCGCTCGCGGCCCATTGGACGTGCAGCATCTCAGCGCCATAGTGGGGATCGCGCGCCAGCGCGGCCTTGCCGTTGGTCTTCCACGTGTTGCCGCTCGACTTAAACCAGTCCTTCTCGTTCACCGACGGCAGCGGGACCCATGCCTGGGTGACGCCTTCGGGCTTGGCAATCTCGAGCCTGGTCGTAATTTCGAAATTTCGCCAGATGCCGGGTTTGGGATCGAAGGCCACGTCCGCATAGGCGAGTTTCGGCAACCCGGCGGCGAGCGATAACGCCGTGCCGGTCTTCAGGAAGTCGCGTCGGTCAAAGTGCATTTGTCATCCTCCTCGGTGTGGAAGCTTTTCTGTGTAATTGGATGTCGTAGGCGCGTTCGTGCCGTCCACCGGCGCCCGCGCGATCGTGGCCGCGAGTTCGCCGGGATCGATGCTGTCCCAATCGAAATCGGCTGGCGCCATCAGCCGCGGATCCGATCTTGCGTCGAGAACGATCGTGGTGGGAAGGGTGAAGACGCCCCACGCCTTGGCGACTGCACGGTCGCCGTCAAGCGCGACGGGAAAATCGACCGGCGTGGTTTGTAAAAACCGGCGCACCCGCGAATCGTCCTCGGCGACTGAAATCGCCAGCACTTTGATCTTGCCTGCGCCGCGGGCCGCCAGCCGGCCGAGCGCCGGCAGTTCCGTCAGGCAGGGTTCGCACCACGTCGCAAAGAAATGCACCAGCACGACATGACCGCGGTAAGAGCCGAGTGCGATAGGGGTGCCTTTCACGTCCGGCAGGCTGAATGGCGCGTATGTGCCTGCCGTCCAAGGCTGCAATTCGGCGGCGCTTGCGACTCGCAAAAAGCCGATCGCGCTGCACGCAACTGCAGCGAGACAGGTGATCGCCGCGGCGACGACACGGAGTGATGTGCCCCGAACCTCGGGAGCCACTCGACATTTCACGATGCTTGATAGTGCGCGGAGTATCCCGCGCGGTCAACTTTGGTACGCGGTCCGATATAGAACCGTGCTAGTACGCATTCGTTCGCTGAGTCATAGCCTAAGGCTATGGGTAGTTCATGCGCTCGCGCTGCCGATGAGCAGTGCAATAAATCCAGAAATCCGTTTCGCAATTTCTCGTGAAAATTCTGGAACAGTTTGACTTCGCCGAGCTTAAAAAATAGCGTTTTGTTATTCGAACTTGGATTCCGCTCATGGGGGCATGTCTGGGGAGACATGCCCTCGGTGAAAATGTCCCCCGTTGGGGGCGAATGGTCTCAAGGAGGCCCACCGTGAACATGGAACTCTCGCGGCGCCAATTTATGAAAGGCGCCGGCGCGGGTCTTGCCGGTACAACAATCGGAGCGCTTGGCTTTGGAGATATCGAAGCCGCTTATGCAGCGGAGATTCGACCCTTCAAACTTCTCGGCACCACCGAAACCCGCAACACCTGCACATATTGCTCGGTCGCCTGCGGCATCATCATGTATTCCAAGGGCAACCTTGCGAAGGGTGAGAAGGCCGACATTATCCACATCGAAGGCGATACCGATCATCCGACCAATCGCGGCACGTTATGCCCTAAGGGTGCGGCGCTGCTCGACATGGTGCACTCGGAGACGCGCACCAAGTATCCGCAGATCCGCAAGGCCGGTTCGGACAAGTTCGAGCGCGTGTCGTGGGACGTGGCGCTCGACCGCGTCGCGCGGCTGATGAAGGACGACCGCGACAAGAACTTCATCGCCAAGAACAACGACGGCATCACGGTGAACCGGTGGCTGACCACGGGTTTCCTCGCCGCCTCGGCAACCACAAACGAAACAGCGTTCGTCACGTACAAGGTCGTGCGCGGCGCTGGGATGTTGGCATTCGATAACCAAGCAAGAGTTTGACACGGACCGACGGTGGCCAGTCTGGCCCCAACATTCGGTCGCGGTGCAATGACGAACTCTTGGACGGATATCAAGAATACCGACCTTGTCGTGATCATGGGTGGCAACGCCGCTGAGGCGCACCCGTGCGGATTCAAATGGGTCACGGAGGCGAAAGCCAACCGCGGCGCCAAGCTCATTGTTGTTGATCCGCGTTACACGCGCTCGGCCTCAGTGTCCGACATGTACGCGCCGATCCGCCAGGGTACGGACATCGCGTTCCTGCTCGGCGTGATCAAGTACTGCATCGACAACAACAAGGTGCAGTGGGATTACGTCAAAGCGTTCACAAACGCGCCTTACGTGGTCAAGGACGGCTTCGATTATCAGGACGGCCTGTTCACCGGCTACGACGAGATCAAGCGCGACTACAACAAGTCGACCTGGGACTATCAGCTCGGTGCCGACGGCTATGTGGTATCAGACATGGACAACCCGCGCAGCGTCTGGAGCCTGCTGAAGAAGCACGTTGCGGTTTACACGCCCGAAATGGTCGAGCGCATTTGCGGCACGCCCAAGGCCAAATTCACCAAGGTCTGCGAGATGATCGGCGAGTGTTCGACGCCGACCAAGACGATGACCTCAATGTACGCGCTGGGCTGGACCCAGCATTCGAAGGGGTCGCAGAACATCCGCGCGATGGCGATGTTGCAGCTTATTCTCGGCAATATCGGCGTGCGCGGCGGTGGCATGAACGCCTTGCGCGGTCACTCCAACATCCAGGGGCTGACCGATCTCGGCTTGATGTCGAACCTGATCCCCGGCTATCTGACGATCCCCAACGAAAAGGAGCCGACCTTCGACGTCTACATGTCGACGCGCGGTTTCAAGCCGTTGCGGCCGAACCAGATGAGCTACTGGCAGAACTACAGGAAGTTCTTCGTCAGCTTCCAGAAGTCGATGTGGGGCGACGCGGCCACGCCGGAAAACAACTGGGCTTACGACTGGCTGCCCAAGCTGGATGTCCCGGCTTACGACGTGCTTCGCGCATTCGAGTTGATGCACGAAGGTAAGATGAACGGGTACTTCTGCCAGGGCTTCAATCCCCTGCTGTCGTTCCCGAACCGCAAGAAGCTCACCGCGGCGCTCTCCAGGCTCAAGTTCCTCGTCGTCATGGATCCGCTGCAGACCGAGACGGCGCGCTTCTGGGAGAATCACGGCGAGTACAACGATGTGAACTCCTCGAGCATCCAGACCGAGGTGATCGAGCTTCCGACCACCTGCTTTGCCGAGGACGAGGGCTCGCTCACCAATTCCGGCCGCTGGCTGCAATGGCATTGGGCCGGCGGCACGCCGCCGGGCGAGGCCAAGCACGATGCCTGGATCATGGCGCAGATCTGGCAGCGGCTTAAAGCGCTGTATGAGAAGGAGGGCGGAGCGTTTTCCGATCCGCTCACCAAGCTCGTATGGCCATACAAGGATCCGGGCTACCCGCAGCCGGACGAAATCGCCAAGGAAGTCAGCGGCTACGTCGTCGCGGACGTCCCCGATCCGAATGACGCGACCAAGACCATCCTGCAAAAGGGCAAGCAGGTCGTCAGCTTCGCCGTGTTGCGCGACGACGGCTCGACGGCCTGCGGCTGCTGGATCTATTCCGGCTCCTATACCGAGGCGGGCAATCAGATGGCCCGCCGCGACAACACTGATCCCGACGACACCGGCGCCTTCCCGAAATGGTCGTGGTCGTGGCCGGTCAACCGGCGCATCCTCTACAATCGTGCGTCGGCCGACATCAACGGCAACCCGTGGGATGAGACTCGCAAACTGCTGTGGTGGGATGGGGCCAAGTGGACCGGCTACGACGTGCCGGACATTGCCCCGAACGCCAAGCCAGACGTGGTCGGGCCTTTCATCATGAACCCGGAAGGCACCGCGCGGCTGTTCACGCGGACGATGATGCGCGACGGGCCGTTCCCGGCGCACTACGAGCCGTTCGAATCTCCGGTGGTCAATGTTCTGGCGCCGAAGGTCCGCGGCAATCCCGCCGCCCGCGTCTTCAAAGGCGATATGGAGCAGTTCGGCGATGCCAAGGATTTCCCCTATGCGGCGACGTCCTACCGGCTCACCGAGCACTTCCACTTCTGGACCAAGCACGCCGAGATCAATGCCTCGCTGCAGCCCGAATTCTTTGTCGAGATATCGGAGCAGCTCGCCAAAGAGAAAAACATCAAGGGCGGCGGCTGGGTCCGGGTCTGGTCCAAGCGCGGATCGGTGAAGGCGAAAGCCGTGGTCACCAAGCGCATCCAGCCGCTGACCTGCGACGGCAAGACGGTCCACATCGTCGGCATACCCCTGCATTGGGGCTTCATGGGTGCGGCGAGGAAGGGCTTCGGCCCGAATTCGCTCACGCCCTATGTCGGCGACGCCAATATCGAAACGCCTGAATACAAGGCGTTCCTGGTCGATATTGAGCCTATCGCGTCCGGCCCGGTGGCGTAGGGGAGGGAACCATGGCATTCGAATTCGAGCTTCCCAACCCGAACACCAAAAACCCGACGGTCGGCATGAGCGATGCCGACCTCGTCCGCCGGTCCGCGTCGACGGTGCCGGCACCGGCGAAAAAGCTGACGCCGGTCGCGAAGCTGATCGACGTGTCGAAGTGCATCGGCTGCAAGGCATGCCAGTCGGCTTGCCTCGAGTGGAACGACAAGCGCGCACCGGTCGGGGAGAACGTGGGGGTCTACGACAATCCGCCCGACCTCTCGCCGGAAATGTTTACGCTGATGCGTTTCACCGAGTGGGTGAACCCTGAGACGCAGAGCCTGGAATGGCTGATCCGCAAGGACGGCTGCATGCATTGCGAGGATCCGGGCTGCCTCAAGGCCTGTCCGGCGCCCGGTGCGATCGTGCAGTATTCCAACGGCATCGTCGACTTCGTGCACGAGAACTGTATCGGCTGCGGTTATTGCGTGAAAGGATGTCCTTTCAACATCCCACGCATCTCCAAGAACGAGGCACGTCCGAAGGCTTACAAGTGCACGCTGTGCTCCGACCGCGTCGCGGTTGGCCAGGGCCCGGCCTGCGCCAAGGCGTGCCCGACCCATGCGATTGTGTTCGGCACCAAGGACGAGATGAAGAAACATGCCGAGGATCGCATCAAGGACTTGAAGTCCCGCGGCTACAAGAATGCGGGCCTTTACGATCCGCCGGGCGTCGGCGGCACCCACGTGATGTACGTCCTGCACCATGCCGACAAGCCGGAGATCTACGCCGACCTTGCCAAGGATCCGCGCATCAGCCCGATCGTGGAGCTCTGGAAGGGCGCCACGAAATATGTGGGGCTGGCGGCGATGGCGCTGTTTGCCGCCATCGGCGTCGTCCACTATGCCGTCGAAGGCCCGAATAAGGTTTCGTCAGAAGATGAAGAAAACGCCAAGCGTTTGGCGGGGAACGGCCGCCCATGACAGCTTATGATGTCGAACGAGGCGACGAGGTTCATCGGGGCGATCCAGTCGAAGTCGACCGGTACACTGGCGGCGCGCGCATCAACCACTGGATCACCGCGATCTCGCTGGTGCTGCTCGCGCTCTCGGGACTAGCGCTGTTCCACCCGGACCTGTTCTTCCTCACCGCTTTGTTCGGCGGCGGGGAGATCACTCGGATGATCCATCCCTGGATCGGCGTTGTGCTGTTCTTTAGTTTCTTCGGCCTGTTCGTCCGCTTCTGGCGGGCGAATCTGTGGAAGGGGGAGGACGGCACCTGGCTCGCACGCCTGAAAGACGTGCTCACCAAGCACGAGGAACGGCTGCCGGAGGTGGGCAAATACAACGCCGGGCAAAAAGCCGTCTTCTGGCTGATGTCGATCCTGATCATTGTGCTGATCTGCACCGGCTTGGTGATTTGGGACCAGTACTTCTCCATGTTTACCAGCGTGGAGACCAAGCGCGTCGCGGTGCTGATCCATTCGATGGCGGCGGTGACCATCATCTGCGTCTGGATCGTCCACGTTTATGCCGCGATCTGGGTGAAGGGGACCATTGGGGCGATGACAAAGGGTCAGGTCACCGGCGGTTGGGCGTGGCGCCATCATCGCAAGTGGCTCAAGGAATTGGTGAGCGGCGGCAAAGTGGAATAGATTGTTGCGACGGCCGGCTTTCGTGAGCAGGCGTATGTGGGTGTAAATTGACGGTCCTGTCACGTGGCCCGTGCGGTTCGTGAGGTTTCGTTATGAGTAAAGCCGGTTCTCTCCGGCCCGATCCGACAGTGATCGGCGATGTTGCCGCTCCGCCTTTTGCGCGGCTGCCAGATCCCGCCAGTCTTTTTGCCGAGCGCGCGCGGCGTTTCAGGACCGTGGCCGAAGGCCATCGCCTTGGCGCTTACCTCAAGTTCCTCGGACAATTGAGCGATTGCCTGCATCGCCTGCTGCAAGGACTCCCGGCGCCGGACCTGCCCGCGGCCGAGGCGCGCGCACGGGCGCGCGAGTATGCTATGCCGCCGCTCGATCGCACCCATTTCACCGCCGACGCCGCGCTCGACGCGACATTCGATCGCCTGTTCGCGCTGTCGGCCGAAATCGACATGCCGGAGACAGCGCGTGCGGCTCTCGACCGCGTGCGCGGTGCCGATGCGAGCGGCCGCGACGCCATGCTGCGCAACGTATTGGCCGAGTCGATCCCGGTCGAGATGATGGCCGATCACGTCTATGTCGCGGCAGCACTGCAAGTTCATTTCGCCCGGGCAGCCGCGCTGCTTGATGTCGAGGCGCTGGTTCCGATCGGCGACGGCGTTTGCCCGTCCTGCGGCGGGGCACCAGTTGCTTCGGCGATCGTCGGCTGGAAGGGCGCCCACGGCACACGCTTCTGCTCCTGTTCGCTGTGCGCAACGCAGTGGCATGCCGTGCGCATCAAATGCGTATTGTGCAACGCGACCAAGGGCATTGCCTATCAGGAGCTCGACGGCGGACCCGCGACCGTCAAGGCGGAAACCTGCGAGACTTGCCACGGGTACCTGAAAATTATGCATCAGCACAAAGACCCTGCGCTCGATCCGGTTGCCGATGACATCGCGACTTTGGGACTCGATCTATTGCTCCGTGAGGGAGGCTACCAGCGCGGTGCCGTCAATCCGTTCCTGCTCGGCTATTGAGGCGGGCGATGGAAAAGACGGCAAGCGCGCAGCTACGTGAGTTACCCTCGGTCGATGAGGTTGTTCGCGGCGAAGGCATGACCGCGGCGCTCGACCGCTTTGGCCGCAGCGCGGTTGTTGCCGCCGTTCGCCATGCTCTGGCCGCGGCGCGGCGGGAAAGGATCTCGGGGAGCGTCGCGGACATCGAACAGACAGCGCTCGCAAAACTTGAGGCGGATGCGCAGCCTAGTCTGCGACCGGTGTTCAACCTGACCGGTACCGTCCTGCACACCAATCTCGGCCGTGCATTATTGGCCGAGACAGCGATCGAAGCCGCCAGCGTGGCGATGCGCAACGCCGTCGCGCTCGAATTCGATCTCTGCGGCGGGCACCGCGGCGACCGCGACGATCTGGTGCGCGAGCTGCTGTGCGAATTAACCGGCGCCGAGGATGCCACCGTCGTCAACAACAACGCTGCCGCGGTGCTGCTCGTGCTCAACACTCTGGCCAAAGGGCGTGAAGCCATCGTCTCGCGCGGCGAACTGATCGAGATCGGCGGCACCTTCCGCATGCCGGACATCATGAGCCGCGCCGGCGCAAAACTCGTCGAGGTCGGCACAACCAACCGCACGCACAAGAAGGACTACGTCGGCGCCATCGGGCCGAAGACCGGTCTCGTCCTCAAGGTGCATACCTCGAATTACCGCATCGAAGGCTTCACCAAGGAGGTCGCTGCGCGCGAGCTTGCCGTGCTGGCGCATGCGAAAAAAGTACCGCTGGTCAACGATCTCGGCTCCGGCACGCTGATCGATCTCGCCCGTTTCGGGCTCGTGCATGAGCTGACGGTGAAGGAAGCGGTTGCCGACGGTGCCGATCTCGTCACCTTTTCCGGCGACAAGCTACTTGGCGGACCGCAGGCGGGGTTCATCGTCGGCCGCAAGGAGCTGATCGCGCGCATCAAGAGCAATCCGATGAAGCGGGCGATGCGCATCGACAAGATCAGGCTCGCGGCGTTGGAGGCGACGCTGCGGCTCTATCGCAATCCGGACAGGCTCGCCGAGCAGCTGCCGACTATGCGCCTGCTCGCACGGCCGAAAAAGGAGATCGAGGCGCTGGCCGCGCGGCTGTTGCCGTTCGTCGCGAACAAGATTGGCGATGGCTACGAGGCCGCCGTCGGATCCTGCGTCAGCCAGATCGGCTCGGGCGCGCTACCGCTTGAGGCCGTACCGAGCGCCGGCCTCGCCATCAGGCCGCATGCTGCGCGCGGCGGCGGGCGGGCGCTGGCGATGCTGTCGTCGGCGCTGCGCCAATTGCCGGTTCCCGTGGTCGGTCGCATCGAGGACAAAGCGTTGGTCCTCGACTTGCGGTGCCTTGAGGACGAAAAGGGCTTCGTCGCCAACCTCGCCAATTTAAACCTCGCGGGGGCCGCCGATGCGCCGGCCTGATGTGGTGACGAAGCCGCGCGCTGGCGGCGCGAGCATAGCCAGACAAATGGCGGCGGCCTATGAGGCATCGAGCCTTGGCGACTACGCGCGCGCGCTCGAAATCTGGGGGCCGTTGGCGCAATCCGGTGTGGCGCGGGCGCAGAACAATGTCGGCGCCTGTTTCTCCGAGGGACTGGGTGTAGAGCGCGATGCTGCCCTTGCCGCCAAATGGCTTAGGCTGGCGGCCGAAGCAGGCGATGCGGTTGGGCAACGCAATCTGGCCGCGCTGTACTTCAAGGGCGACGGCATCGAGCAGAACTACGCGCGCGCCGTGGAGCACTACCGCGCGGCCGCCGAACAGGGCGACGGGCCGGCGCAGGACATGCTGAGCTGGATGCTGTTGGAAGGCGAAGTCGCCGAGCCGGATTACCTCGAGGCCCGCCGTTGGGCCGAAGCGGCGGCGGAGCAGGGCGTCGCCGCCTCGATGACGCGCCTCGGCATGCTGTACCACAACGCGCTCGGCGTCGGGCGCGACGCCGCTCAGGCGGTGATGTGGTGGCGGCGCGGCGCCGAACGCGGCGACGCCGATGGCCAGGCAATGCTCGGCGCGGCCTATCACCTTGGCGCCGGCGTTCGCCGCGATCCGGTCGAGGCCTTTGTCTGGTTGTTGCGGGCTCGCGCCGGCGGCTCGGCGCTAGCCGGCCAGTTTTTCCTTGCGGTGCACTGCGCATTGTCGCCTGCCGACATTGCCCAGGCCGAGGCGCGCGCCGCCGCGCCCTTGCCGGAGCCCGCCCCATGATCGTCGGCACCGCCGGCCATATCGATCACGGCAAGACGTCGCTGGTGCGCGCACTCACCGGCGTCGATACCGATCGGCTGAAGGAGGAAAAGGCGCGCGGCATATCCATCGATCTCGGTTTTGCCTACCTGCCGGCACCGGACGGCTCCGTGCTCGGCTTTGTCGACGTGCCGGGCCATGATAAATTCATCCACAACATGCTGGCCGGCGCTACCGGCATTGACTTCGCATTGCTGGTCATTGCCGCCGACGACGGCGTCATGCCGCAGACACGCGAACATCTCGCCATCATCGATCTGCTCGGCATCGAGCGCGGCATCGTCGCGCTCACTAAGGCGGACCTCGCGGCGCCGCCGTGGCGCGATAAGGTCGCCGCCGACATCGCCCAACTGCTCAAGGGCACCAGCCTCGCAAGGGCCGATATCGTTCCGGTCTCGACCGTCACCGGCGACGGCGTCGACGACTTGCGCGATCGGCTGTTCGACGCCGCGCGCCCGATCAAGGCCCGCACCGCCGCCGAGCGCTTTCGCCTTGCCGTCGACCGGTCGTTTACGTTGCCCGGCACCGGCACGGTGGTGACGGGCACGGTGCTCTCCGGCGCGATGACAACGGGCGATCGCGTCATGATCAGCCCTTCGGGCCTCGTAGCGCGTGTGCGCTCCATTCATGCACAGAACAGGTCGAGCGACCGCGGCGTCGCCGGCCAGCGCTGCGCGCTTAATCTTGCTGGCGACGGCATCACCAAGGACGCCATCGCGCGCGGGCAGGTGGTACTCGATCCGGACCTGCATGCTCCCACCGACCGGATCGACGCGACCTTCCGGCTGCTGGCGAGCGAGCAGAAGCCGGTGACACAATGGATGCCGGCGCGTCTGCATCATGCCGCAACCGACGTCAGCGCCCGCATCGTGCTCCTCGGCGACGAGCCAATTTTGCCGGGCGGCGAGGCGCTGGTCCAGCTCGTGCTCGACCGGCCGATCGCGGCGGCGTCCGGCGACCGCTTCGTGCTGCGCGACACCACGGCGCAGCGTACCATCGGCGGCGGCCAATTCCTCGATCTGCGCGCGCCATTGCGCAAGCGCCGTTCGCCCGAGCGGCTGGCCCAGTTGCGCGCTTGTGCGGTCGGCGACCCGACCGCTGTGCTGGCGGCGTTGCTGGACATTGCGCCGCGCTATGTCGATCTGTCGGTTTTCGCCCGCGACCGCGCCATCGCCGATGAGCAGGCGCAGGCGATTGCCGAACGGCTCGGCCTCGTCACCGCGACTGTGGATGAGCGTATCGTCGCCTTGTCGACGCCGGTATGGCTGAGTTTCAAGCGCGACCTGTTGGCGGCGCTGCACGATTTTCACGCGGCAAGTCCCGATCTGCCGGGCATCGGCCTTGAAAGGTTGCGGCTGCAGCTCCAGCCCCGACTGCCAATGCCGGAATTTATGGCGATTCTACAAGGACTTGTGCGCGAGAAGGAAATCGCTTTGGACGGCGCCTGGGTGCGGCTGGCTGGCCACGAAGTGCGGCTCACTTCGGACGATGAGAAAATCTGGGCGCGCGTCTCGCCGTTGATCGGCGGCGCCGAACGCTTCCGCCCGCCGCGCGTGCGCGACATCGCCGGGATGTTGGCGTTGCACGAAGCCGACGTGCGGCGCCTGCTCAAGCTGCTTGGGCGCATCGGAAGGACGGACGAGGTGGCGCACGATCATTTCTTTCTGCGCCGGACCGTGACGGAGATGGTGGAAATCATCGTCGACCTCAGTGCCACGTCCGCCGACGGACAATTCGCTGCCGCGCAGTTCCGCGACCGCCTCGACAACGGCCGCAAGGTCGCCATCCAGATTCTTGAATTTTTCGATCGGCATGGCGTGACCTTGCGCCGCGGCGATCTGCGCCGCGTCAACAAGCACCGCCTCGATCTGTTTCGCTGGCCGGCCGAGGCCGGCGTCGACACTTCAGGAAGAGAATCGTCCCCGGTGGGGCGTCCGGACTTCAAATCCGGGAGGGGCCGCGAGCCGGTCCTTGGTGGGTTCGACTCCCTCTCTCTTCCGCCACGATAGCGGAGCAACGACATGACGCCCGGGCCATCGTTCCTCGACGTGTTGCGGCAGGCGACGGAACGCGCGAACATAGCGGAAGATGAATTCCGCCGCGAAGTGGCGGCGCGCGTCAAGGCGCTCGAGCGGGAGCGCGCCTTCGCGTTCCGCCGGTTCAATTTGATGCGGTCCATTGCCGACGCAATCGCCGGCGCCGAAAGTGAGGAAATCGCAGTCGCGGCTGCGACCGCCGTGCTGCGAACCAAGCTCGGCTGGTCGAGTGACAGCGACGCACGCGCTGCTGTGTTGTCTCGCTTCACACCCGTTGCCCAGGCCATGTTCGCAAGCCTGGCGCCACCGCAAAGCGGGGACGGGCCGCCGCCCGACGTGGTGGCGGCGCTCGGTGAATTCGAGCGTTGGTATGCCGAAAGCCACCCGAACCTGTTCTGGATCCTGTTCGAAAACTACATGCCGGAGACGCCCGTTGTCGATTTCTGACTCCGCAAAGCAACCGACCGATTTTGACCGCTGGCTGGCGGAAGAGTTCGCTCGGACCGGCGCCTTTACCGCGCTTGTGGTGCTGGTCAGAATCGCTGAGGCAACTGTCAGCCCGCTATGTTCGAGCTATTTCAACGTCATCGGTGATGAAACCGATTGGTCGGAAATCACCGTGCTTTTTGCCGGCTCCGGGCAGGAATGGGACGGCGCGTCGTTCTTCCCGGTGACCGGCCCCCGTGACGGCCCACTCGACAATCCGAGCGCGCGCCTGCAGCTCCGCGAGCTGGAAACACGCATTGACGGTGACCCGCTCGCACTCAATGAAGGCCATTTCTTTGACAAATGGGGCCGACGACTCAGGGTCGACGAGGTCGAGGTGCAATGACCGGTTCGCTCACGGTAGTGGATACGGGTCTGCTGCCGGCGCGCTGGAACGTTGCTATGAGCGCGGCAATGGTTGAACTTCATCAGGCTGGCGACATTCCTGATACGCTGCGGTTCTATCGCCTTCCGCGCTCGGTACTGCTTGGTCGTCATCAAAACTCGCGCGAAGTGCGGCTCAGGTATTGTCAAAAGCAGAAAATTGAAATTGCCCGCCGCAGATTGGAAGGTGCTACGGTTTATATGAATCCGGGAATTCTCGCCTGGGAAACCGTTATCAGCCATCGAAATTTTGTACTGCAGGAACGCCTGCTCGCAAAAGAGAATCAGCACCGACGCGCTTATCGCCGCAGTGGCGGTCGCAAAAGCGAAAAGGCTGGGTCGGAGGTAGTCCGCCGTGACTAGGCGCCTGCTGATTGTCCTGGCTAACACGGACCCGCGCAATGCCGAGGAACTCGGCGCACCGTTCTATTACGCGGCAGTCGCGGCGGCGATGGATCATAAGGTCGATGTTTTGTGTACTGCGACCGCCGGCAAGCTCATGCTTAAAGGGGTTGCCGCGGCGATACATGTCAAACCGGGCGACCCCATGACCGTCTACGATTGGATAAAAGAGGCGCATGGGCATGGCGCGCAGTTTTGGGCTTGCCCGGCCAACCTGGAATTGTTCGACAAGTCCGAGGCCGATCTCATTCCGGAATGCACGGGTGTAATGGGCGCCGCCGCCATGATCCAGGACATCATGGGCGATGAATGCCGGGTTCTCACCTTCTGAAGGCGTTACCGTGGCCCAAATCCAAGATCACGATTTCCCCGAGCACCTGCTTTACGATGTCGAGAACCAAATCTGGTACGAGCCGCAGACGGATGGGACGCTTCGTACCGGCTTTACCAGCTGGGCTGTGGCGCTGATGGGCGAGATTCTCGTGTTCACGCCGAAGCGCATCGGTCATGCCTTCGAGAAGGGACGCTGGTTCGCGATGGTTGAGGGCGGCAAATGGATCGGCGCAGCGCGCGCTGCTTTTGACGGTACCGTGGCGGCGCAGAACGAGATGCTGGTCGATAAGCCCGACCTTCTGACAACGGACCCGTTCGGTGATGGCTGGATGCTGATCGTGCGTCCAACGAGCGATGATTGGCGCGAAGGTCTTGTCACCGGCGCGGCTATCGGTCCGACGATCAATGCGTGGGTTGCCGGAGGTTCGTACAAAGACCGCGGAGAGTAGATTTCAGTTTTAATTTCATTCGGCCAGGCACGATGTCGATGCCGTTCAGCGCAAAGTGGGTATGACAGTCACTGCAATTTTTGGCGAATAGCTGACATTGCCCAAGGCCTTCTGTGCCGAAAAACTCGTCGGCCAGTGAATATCAACACCGGCCCATGAAATTCCCAGTTCTCGCGCCACGACTCCCTGTTTCACTAAGATAATTCCCTGTTATGCCGAGTAAGGAATTTCGGCAAAATGGCCTATGCCGTCGGTGCTTTTTGCGTCTCTCGGGCTCCCAAAAGCCGCAAATCTGGAAAATTCCCTGTTATTTTCCCTGTTACCAGGGAATTGGGCGCAGAGATTCTCTCCACGTGGAACTATTTGGCTCCTGAAGTCGAGGGTGTGCCAAGCAGCTACGATTTGAAATCCGACGCATGGTCTTTTGGAAAGACGGTCCTCGAAATTGCACGTTGGTCAACGGTATCGCGTGTCATGTCGCTAACAGGAGCCAACGCGCCCACCCAGTCCGGCGGGCCGTATGGGATTGAAGCTGCTATCCGAACTTTGCTAGCGAACGATTCGACCCAGCGTGTGACTATTGCGGAAGCGCTTAACGAGCTTCAAACCTATTTCGAGCTAGCGCACTTAGCATCGCAGATACCGAAGTCGAACTTCGACAAGATGATGGAGGATATTCGTGCGTTTGACATCACGATTAGTGGTCCGGTCAAACAGCAAAAAATGAATATCGACAAGGAAGATCTGATTGCGCAGGTCCACGACATTGAGGCTTCGCCAGAAACGCACTTTTCAATCGATCACTCATGCCCGAAGTGCGGATCGCCCTTGACGGTTGTTCTTGCGAGCTACGACAGCACACCCTTTGAGGATTACCAACAATTCGGTTTTCTGTTTGGGTGCTTCGGCCGCAAGGATCGCCCTTGCGGCTTGTATAGGTGGAGCTACGCCTAGACAGCGTGCAATTGTCGTAATCCACGTTGGCCAGCCCGACAAATGGCTGTGCACCACCAGCGGGCTAATGCATCGTTTTTTCGTCTACGTGAAAGCCGAACTCCAAACCGTGCATGAATGCCGACGAGTAGCTGTTGGGTACATTTCGAACGCATGCCTTAATCTCGGGCCGATCGGTGGCGAGCAGACCGAGCACCATCCCGTGAAGGAAAGCGGCTCGTTCGTTTTTTGCAGTATTCATAAGCGTCGGAGCTGACTTTGGGCCGTTCGCACTGTAAGTTCTGAATTTAATGACCGATCGGACCTGCTGCGTTAATTGGCGCCGAAATTACAGCGGTATGTCAATCACATAGGTGTTCGCAGTTTTGTTCCTTCCGGCGCGCCATTAGTCTTTTGATTTTGAAATAGAATTTCTGCTCGATTTTTGGTCCCTTGACAAAAGCCGCGATTGGGGCAGCACCGGGGAAACACGAGGAATGATTTCAGGCCGCCCGAGCTATTAGGTCACCTTTTGTCCTAATTGTTCGAAAGCGGGCTTCTACCTGCGTTCGCCATAAGCGCTCTCCTTTCAAAGTCCGAGCGCTCTCCTATAATGTGGCGAACTTGGATTCCAGATGACTAGTTAATCGCTCATCTGGTCGGAGGCAGATTCAAAAGTCCGAGACGCGGCCGGCCTTGCCGGTGCTGAACCGGTCGAAGCTGTAATGCGATGGATCGACGAGCGGCGTCCGGCCCGTCACCACATCGGCGATGAGATGTCCGGCGCCCGGACCGATGCCGAAGCCATGACCGCTGAAGCCCGCCGCGAGGATGAATCCCGGTTTTCCCGCGACCTCGCCGATGACCGGGATGCCGTCAGGGGTGCTGTCGATATAGCTTGCCCAGCGCGCCGCCACCTTCGCATGCCTGAACGCGGCGAAGAGTTGACAGGCCCGGCGATAGGTCTCGTCGATCTGCTTCCGGTCCGGCGCCGGATCGAGCATGCGGTTGGCTTCCATCGGCGTCGGCCGGTCGAGCCGCCACTTTGCCAGGGTTTCGTGCCCGGCCCGCCAGCCGGTGAGATTACCGGGCGCAAGGCTCGCCCAGCGCTTGGCGAACATCGGAACGAACGCGCGCGCGAAGCGCAATTGCTGCGGCGTCGGATCGACACGCGCCTTGCCGCTGATCGCGAGCGTGTAGGAGCCGTCGCCGCGTTTGGTGATTGAAACGGCGGCGGTGTGCAGCGCATCCGGCAGCGTTTCGCCAGGTGGCGTCACCGACAGGATCGACGCGCGCACCGAGGCCTGCGGAAAGCGGATGCCGTATTGGTGGCAGAACGACGAGGCCCAGGCACCGCCGGCTATCACCACGGTCCCGGTGCGGATGGTGCCGGCCTCGGTGACGACGCCGCTGACCCGGCCGCCCTGAAATTCGATGCCGCGCGCGGCGCACATCTCGTGCACGCTGCCGTCGGCTGTCATGATCGCGCGCGCCACCGCCGGCACCGCGCGCGAGGGATCGGCGGTGCCGTCGCTCGGCGAGAACACGCCGCCTTTCCAGCGCCGTCCGGTGGCGCTGGCGCGCGCGCTCGCCTCATCGGCGCCGAGCATATGCGTGGTGACTCCCTGCCCGCGGGCGAAATCGCGCCAGGCGCTCCAACGCGCCAGCTCTGCCTCGTCATTGCTGAGATAGAACAGGCCGCAGCGGCGGAAGCCGGTGTCCTCGCCGCTGTCCTGGCCAAACCGCTCCCACAGATCGAGGCTTGCCGTGGCGAGCGGCAGCTCCCGCTCGTCGCGATTCTGTTGCCGGCACCAGCCCCAGTTGCGGCTCGATTGTTCGGCGCCGACCCGTCCCTTTTCGACCAGCGCGACGCTGACCCCACGCCGCGCCAGGTAATAGGCGGCGAAGGCCCCGACCACCCCGCCGCCGATCACGACGACATCAGCTGCAGCCGGGAGCTCTTGAGAGCACTGGATTTTTTGAAGCGGTGCGGACACGGAGGACCTCCGCCGCCGTTGTAGCGCCGGGCGCGGTGGCGGAGACGCCGGATACGGCAGCTTGACAGTATTTCATGCGGCAATCTTGTGCGGCCGCCGCCAAATCTTCCGGCTCGCAGACCGCCCGGCGCTTCTCGGCCTGCGGGTTAGCTATATTCGGGGGCCATTCCGCGCCGATGGCAGCGATTTTGCAACGGCATGCTATGGTGCCGCGGCTCCGGGCCCGGCAGCATATTATTTGGCGAACCATGAAACTGGACCGCATCGACATCAAGATCCTCAACGAGCTGCAGAAGAACGGCCGCATCACCAATGTCGAGCTCGCCGAGCTGGTCAATTTGTCACCTAGCCCCTGCCTGATGCGCGTTAAGAAGCTGCAGGAAGAGGGTTACATTCTCGGCTACTCGGGCCTGATCAATGTCGCCAAGCTGGGCCAGACGCTGACCGTGTTCACAGAGATCACCCTGAAGAACCATCGACAGTCGGACTTCGCGCGGTTTCTCGCGGCGATCGAGAAAGTCCATTCGGTGGTCGAGTGCCACCTCGTTTCCGGCGGCTACGACTACCTCGTCAAATTCGTCACCGCCGGCATCGAAGATTACCAGCAGACCATGGAACGGCTGATCGATCTCGATGTCGGCATCGACAAGTATTTCAGCTTCGTCGTCCTCAAGACGCCGATCTCCAAGACGCAGTTGCCGTTGACCAAGTTGTTCCCGGCGTGACGCCGCCGGGTTTCAGCGAACCGCGTAAGCTTCGATCAGCGCCGCGTCCTGCTTGAGGCTGTCGAGCCAGCCGGTGTCGAGCTTCGGCACCGAGTCGAACAGCAGCCGCGAATAAGGATGCCCGCCGGCCTGGCCGATCCTGTCCGGCGAGGTCTGCTCGACCTTCTCGCCGGCATACATCACGGCGACATCGTCGCAAATGGCGCGCACCGTCGACAGATCGTGGCTGATGAAGATGTAGGACAGCCCCAGTTCGCGCTGCAGTTCCTTCAACAGATCGATGATCGCCGCCGCCACGACCGTATCGAGCGCCGAGGTGATCTCGTCGCACAGGATTAGCTTCGGATCGGCGGCCAGTGCCCGCGCGAAATTGACGCGCTGCTTCTGTCCGCCCGACAGTTCCGACGGCCGCCGGTTGCCGAGCCCGCGCGGCAGTTGCACCATGTCGAGCAATTCGTCGACGCGCTTGATGCGGTCCTTCCGCGCCATGCCGTGATAGAACACCAGCGGCCGCTCCAGGATTTCGCTCACCGACTTGGCCGGATTGAGCGCTGTATCCGCGGACTGGAACACGATCTGCACCTTGCGCAGTTGCTCGCGGTTGCGGTGTCGCGCGTCCGGCGCCAGCGCCTTGCCTTCGAGCAGGATGTTGCCGGTCACCGCGGGCAGCAATCCGGCGATGGCGCGTGCCAGCGTTGACTTGCCGCAGCCGGACTCGCCGATGATGCCGAGATTGTGCCCGGCGGGCACGCGCAGATCGACATGTTTGACAGTCAGAAACCGCGGCAGGCCGTTGTCCAGAAAGCCGCCATAACCAGCGTAGAGATTGTTGACCTCGATCAGCGCTGCTTTCGCTTCTTCTTCCTTCGCATCGAGGCCCGCGAACAGGGCCGGTTCGACCGCGCTGATAAGCGCCTTGGTATAAGGATGGATCGGGCGCTTGATGATCTGTTCGGTCGCGCCGGCCTCCTGGATCTTGCCGCTCTTGAGCACGATGATGCGGTCGGCCATCTGCGCCACGACCGCGAGATCGTGCGAGACGTAGACGCCGGCGATCTTCTTGCCCTGCATGACCGACTTGAAGGCGCGCAGCACCTCGATCTGTGTCGTGACGTCGAGCGCCGTGGTCGGCTCGTCGAAGATGACCAGCTTCGGGTCGCCGATGAGGGCCATCGCCGCGGCCAGCCGCTGCAATTGTCCGCCGGACACCTGATGCGGATAGCGATCGCCGATCGTTTCCGGATGGGGCAAGGCGAGGGCCTTGAACAGTTCGACCGCCTTGGCGCGCGCATCCTTGAGCGGCATCAGGCGGTGAATGCGGGCCACTTCGATGACCTGGTCCATGATCGTGTGGGCCGGGTTGAAGGCCGCCGCGGCGCTTTGCGGAATATAGGCGACCTCGACGCCGCGAATGCGCGCGCATTCGCTTTCACCGAGCCTGGCCATGTCGTGGTCGCCGAGCCGCACCGAGCCGTCGCTGATGCGGCAGCCCGGCCGGGCATAGCCCATGAGCGTCAGCGCGATCGTGGTCTTGCCGGAGCCGCTTTCGCCGATCAGCGCGACAATCTCGCCGTCGGCGATATCGAACGACACGTCGTCGATGATGGTCACGACGCGGCCGGCGTCGGTGACCGCCTCGACCTTGAGATTGCGGACTTCGACAAGGTTTGCCATCAGACGCCCTGATCCCGGATTTTGCGGGGGAGGTTGTCGATCAGCAGGTTGACGCTGATCGTGAGCGTCGCGATGGCCAGCGACGGAAAGATCACGGCCGGTGCAGCCAGCGGCAGGCCGCCGAGATTTTCACGGACCAGCGCGCCCCAATCGGCATAAGGCGGCTGCACGCCGAGTCCGAGGAACGACAGGCCGGACAGCAGGAGCACGATGAAGACAAAGCGAAGCCCGAAATCGGCTAGCACCGGCCCGGTAATATTGGGCAGAATCTCCGCGCGGATGAGATAGCCGAGGCCTTCCCCGCGCGCACGCGCGACAGTGACGTAATCCATCGCGTTGATGTTGACGGCGAGGGCCCGGGCGAAACGATAGCATCCCGGCGTGTAGATGACGCCCAGCGTCAGGATGAGCACCGGGATCGAGGACCCCAGTCCGGCGACGACGACGAGGCCGAAAAGCTTGCTCGGGATGGAAATCAAAGCATCCATCAGCCGGCTCATCACCGTATCGATCCAGCCGCCGAGAACCGCGGCCGTCATGCCGAGGGCGACGCCCATGAAGCAGGCGAAGGTGACGGCGGCGAGCGAAGTACCGACGGTGTAGCGCGCGCCCAACAGAACGCGCGACAGCATATCGCGTCCGAGATAGTCGGTGCCCATCCAGAACTTGGCCGACATGGGCGCAAAGAATTCGAAATTGACGATCTTACCGATCGGGAAGGGCGCCAGCAGCGGCGCGAAGATCGCCACCAGCGCCCATGCCAGGATGACGGCGAGCGACACCAGCCCGACCTTGTTGAAGCGATAGGAGATGCGGCGGCTCGCCGTCAGCGCGTCCGTCGTCATGTTCTGAGCCTCGGATTGGACACGATGGCGATGATGTCGGCAATGGTGACGAGCACCAGGTAGCCGACGCAGAAGATCATGGCGCAGGACTGGATGAGGGGCAGATCGCGCGTCGCCACGGCGTCGACCATGAGCTTGGCGATCCCCGGATAGCTGAAGATCGTCTCGACGATGATCACGCCGCCGAGCAGATAGGACAGCGACAGGGCGATCGCGTTGACGATGGGGCCGAGCGCGTTCGGCAACGCATGCCACAGCACCTTGCGGCGGCGCGACGCGCCCTTGAGCAGGGCCATCTCGACATAGGGCGTGTTCAGAGTCTCGATGACCGCCGCGCGGGTCATGCGGATCATCTGGGCCGACACGCCGAAGGTCAGCGTCATCACGGGCAGCGCATAGATGCGCAGCAGATCGCCGAAGGATTGCGTCTCATTGGCCAGTGACAGCGCCGGCAGCCACCGCAGATAGACGGCGAAGACCAGAACCGCGAGGGTCGCCAGCAGAAACTCCGGAACCGAAATGATCGCGACGGTCGCGCCGGAGACGATCCGGTCAAAAAGCGTGTCGCGGTTGATCGCCGCTGTGATGCCGAGCGTCAAAGCCAGCGGCACGGCGACGGTCGTCGTCGCCGCCGCCAGTTTGAGGGTGTTGGCGAGGCGGCCGCCGATCAGGGCGGCGACCGGCATGTTGTTGGCATAAGAGCGGCCGAGATCACCGGACGCGAGCCCGCTGAGCCACTTCAGGAACTGCACGATAGCCGGGTCGTCGAGATGCATCGCCTTGCGCAGGCCGGCCACCGCCTCCGGCGTCGCCGCCTGGCCGAGCAAAATTTGCGCGACGTCCCCCGGCAGCAGCGTTGTCGCTAGGAAAATCGTGAACGAGACGATGAGCAAAGTCACGACGGCGGACGCCAAACGCCAAGAGACCAGTTCGAAGACCTGGCGGTTCATCGGCACTCCTCAAAGCACGACGACCAGCTTCTACTGGAGCTGCGGCCGCCGCTCCCGTCAAGCGGCGGCCGAACCGGCGCGTCTGTCAGCTTTCCAGCCAGACATACTCGGCGAAGGCGTAGCCCATTGAGCCACCGAGCGGGTTGGGCCGCAGGCCCTTGAGTTTCGACGTCGTCGCGTCGATGCCGCCCATGAACACTGGAATCACGGTGGCGGCGTCCTCGGCGATCATGCGCTGCATCTCGTGATACATTTCGGCGCGCTTCGTCTGGTCGAGCATGCCTCGGGCCTCGAGCACGAGTTTGTCGAACTGCGGGGACTTGTACTGGCTCTCGTTCCACGGCGCGTCCGAGGTATAGAGCAGAGAGAAAAGGATGTCTGGCGTCGGTCGCGGATTGATGTTGCCGAAATGGACCGGCGCCTTGAGCCAGTATTTCGACCAGTAGCCGTCCGACGGGACGCGCTGCAGGTCGAAATCCATACCGATCTCCTGGGCAGCCTGCTGCAGGACGATCGCCATTTCCACGCCGGCGGTAACAGCCTCCGAGGTGATAATCGGGATTTTCTTGCCGATGAGGCCGGCCTTCTGGAAATAGAACTTGGCCTTCTCGGGGTCGTAAGGCTTCGCCTTCAGTTCCTTGTTGTAATAGATGTTCGATGGTGGCACCGGCTGGTCATTGGCGATCTCGGCGAGGCCGCGCAGAACCGAAGTCTTTATGGTTTCACGGTTGATCAGATACTTCAGGCCGGTGGCAAAGCCGGCCTTGTTGCCGGGATCGAGGTCGAGCCTGGCATTGAGGTCGGAGTAGTTCCCCGTTGCCTGCTTCGTCAGGGTAACTTTCGGATTGTTTTCTAAAAGCCGCGACGTCTGCGCATTCATGTTGGAGGCGAACTGGATGTCGCCCGACAGCAGGGCATTGGCGCGCGCCGTGCCGTCGCTGATGGCAATGTACTCGAACGAGTCGAGATAGGGTCCGGTCGCCTTCCAGTAATTCTTGTTGCGCTCGGCGACCGAGCGGGTGCCGGGTTCGAACACCTTGCAGACGAAGGCGCCAGTGCCGTTGCCCTTGGAGAAGTCAGTCGTGCCGTCGGCGACGATCATGAACTGATGGATCGCCATGATGGTCGGGAAATCGGCGTTCGGATTGGCCAGCGTGACTTCGACGGTGAGGTCGTCCTTGGCGGCAAAGCCGGTCATCTGCTTGGCGATGGCGTTGACCTTGGAGCCGACCGCCGGATCGAGGTGACGCTTGAGCGAGAAGACGACGTCCTTTGAAGTGAGAGTCTTGCCGTCGTGGAAGGTCACACCTTTGCGCAGCTTGACGGTCCAGACCTTGGCATCCTTGGACTCGATGCTTTCGGCGAGCTCCATGGAGATCTTGCCGGCCTCACCGAGATATGTGAGGCGGTTGTAGAAGGCTGAACAGCGCACATAGTCGGTCGAAAGCGACGCCTTCGCTGGATCAAGTGTATCGGACGTCGAGGACGACCAGCCGGCGGCGCGGATGTGGCCGCCCTTCACCGGTGTCGCCGCAACGGCGGTGGTCGCGCGGGTCAAGACGCCAGCGCCGGCGGTCAAGGCGACACCGCCCATGAGCAGCATGTTGAGCAGCTCGCGCCGGGTGGCGCCGCGCCTGATGGCATTTTCGACCATCGCGGTGTCGGCGGCTGTCCAGTTACTGATCCTGTCCGTCATGTTGATCCCCTCTTGGTGTTTCGAGTGGTGCCGCCGAAGGGCGTCCGCCCGCATTTACTCACTTGCCTGCAGGCCCCGGGCTATCGAGTGATCGACGGCGTCGGCCAGTTCGGCCATCGATGTGAAATGATAGTCGGGTCTGGTGAAACGTTCCGGCTCGATGGTGCCGCCGTAGCCCTTGACGGCATGGCGGCGCTCGATCCAGCAATTGGTGATGCCGAGCTGCCGCGAAATGCCCATGTCGTGATACTGGCTTTGCGCGACATGCAGCACGTCGTCGCGCGATCCGCCGTCCTTGGCGATGAAGGCGAGAACCTGTTCGAAGAACGCGGGATCGGGCTTTTCGGTGCCGGTGTCGTCGGTCGTGAAGGCGGCGTAGAAGGGATTGCCGAGCGCGCGCGCGAAGTGATTGTAAGCCCAGCGCTGTGCGTTGGTCATGGCGATCAGCCGGTAGCGTTTCGTCAGGCGAGCCAGCGCATCGGCGCTGTCGGGAAAGGCGCGCCAGTCCGAAACCGAGGTGCGCAGGCGTTCGCCAAGGGCTTTGTCGGCGGGCAGGCCGAGCTTCGGCGCGATGGCCAGATAGACGCGGGCCAGATCGTCGGGGAAGCGCAACGCTTCCGGCATGTAACGGGCTTTGCGATAGAACGAGAGCGCCTGTTCGGGATCGAGCGTCCGGCCGGCTTCCTGAGCGATCGCCGTGAGGCATCGCGTCAGTCCGCTTTCGAAGTCGATCAGCGTGCCTACGACATCGAAAGTCAGGTAACGGAAATTGGTGAGTGCTTTAGGCAATCTCGTACCCCTATCGTGGCAACAAACGACGGCTCAAGGGCTACGGTTTTCAGAAAATGACCCTCCATGAACGACGGATTGATCGTTCATGACCGAAGGTCAGTTTCGCGGATGCCAGGCACCATCCTCCAACCGGCCAACCTCAAACGTCGATTGGCGTGATCATTCTGATCATGGCCGCTATGCAAGTTTGCTGAATAGGTCATGCCTCACGGCACAAAATACCTATAATCGGCGAATTCCAGAATTTCGCGGCGCCAGTATCGAGTCGAGCTCTGCTGGTATCAGGCAGCCATTCTAGCCCAGACGTCGGGATCCACCAGCGTCTGATCGAGCGTCAGGCGGGTCCGCTCGATAATCAGGTCGATATCCTTGTCGGTGCAGCACAGAGGCGGGGCGAAACCGAGGATTCCGTTGCCAAAGGCGCGGATCACCAGTCCATTTGTCCAGGCCCGGTCGAAGATGCGGCGGGACGGATCGGCCGCCGCCGGCAAAGGCGTCTTTTTGGCTTTATCGGTAACGAGCTCGACCGCCGCGAGCATGCCGCGGCCGCGCACTTCGCCGACTAGCGGATGATCCGCCAGGGCAGCCAAGCCCGCCATCAGGCGCTTGCCGGCCTTGCGGCCGTTGTCGAGCAAGCCGTTCTCATAAAGCTTCAGGACTTCGAGCCCGACTGCCGCGCTGACCGGATGCGCCGAATAGGTGTAGCCGTGACCCACGGCCTTGGCGCCGGCGCCGTCGGCAATGGTCTGGTACACATGATCGGACATGAACAGCGCGCCCATCGGGACATAGCCGGACGTCAGGCCCTTGGCCGTGGTCATGAAATCGGGATCGACGCCTTCGTCCTGGCACGCAAACAGCGGCCCGGTGCGGCCGAAACCGGTGATGACCTCGTCGGCGACGAAGAGGATGTCGAGCTCGCGGCACAGTTCGCGCATCGCCTTGAGCCAGCCCGGCGGCGGCACGATGACGCCGCCCGAACCCTGGATCGGCTCGGCGTAAAAGGCGGCGACGCGCTCCGGCCCGAGCTGTTCGACCTTGGCGCGCAGGGCGGCGAGCGATGCCTGGATGATGGCCTCGGTGCTGCTGCCGACGGGGTTCCGATAGGGATAGGGCGACGGAATCTTGTGCTGCCAGTCGAGCGGGATGCCAAAGCCTTCATGGAAGGCCGGCAGCGCCGTCAGGCCGGCGCCGACGGTTGACGAACCGTGATAGCCCTGCTCCAGCGAAATGAACTGGTCCTTCTGCGGCTTGCCGCGCGCGTGCTGATAGTAGCGGATGAAGCGCACCGTGCTGTCGACGGCGTCGGAACCGCCCAACGTGAAATAGATATGTTTGAGGGCGCCCGGCGCGCGGTCGACCAGCTCCGAGGCGAGCCTGATCGCTGGCTCCGAGGCGAGGTCGAAATAGCCCGTTGCGTAAGGCAGCGTGCGCATTTGCCGAGCCGCCGCCTCGACGATGCTGTCATGGCCGTAGCCGGCGTTCACGCACCACAATCCGGCAAAGCCATCGACCAGTTCGTGGCCGGAGGCGTCAGTCACCCGCGCGCCTTTGGCGGATTTCAGAATGCGCGCGCCGACGCGCTCATGGCCACGATAAGAGGACACCGGGTGAATCAGATGGGCCCGATCCATCTCAATCAGGGAATTGCTCAACATGGTGTTCTCCTGGTTCAACCGAGTGCTTGGCTAGCGAGCGCGTAAACGCGAACGCCGTCGTCGTCGTTGAGGGTGCTGGCGTCGGAGCGGCGCATGGCAATGCCGCCGCCGACGTCCTTTAATCCGAGACCGGTCAGCCAGTCGCCGAGGCCGAGCTCGCGGGGCGTGTCGACGCGGATGAAGGCGCCGGTGCGTTCCGACAGCAGGAACGACACAAGGTGGCGCGCATCGCCGGCGTCGCGCGCCACCACCGGGCCGATGACCTCGCCGCGTCCGAACCGCCGGATTGCGGCATAGCCCGCGATACCGCCGGGGAGCCGGATAACGGCGAACAAAGCGACCTGCTGCAGCGCTTCCAGCAGCGCACCGCGATCCATGCCGGTGGCGCGACGATCGAGCGCGGCAATCTCGGCAGTGAAGTCCGCCGTCGTCCAGGTCACATGGCCGGCCGCCTCGATCGGCAGCACAAGGCCTTGATGCTGGCGGATGGTGGCGACTTCCCGGAAGCCGAGTTTGCGATAGAGCGGCAGCCCTTCCTCCGTCGCGACGAGGCGGCATTCGCGGCCACCGGCCTTGTCGAGCGCAAGCCGCATCAGGCGCGCGCCGAGGCCCTTGCCGCGCATGGAGGCATCGACGATCACCATGTTGATCGTCGCGGCTTGCCCGAATGGTGTCAGCATGATGGTGCCGACGACGCGGGACTCTTCCAGCGCGACGAATCCACGGCTAAGGCCGAGCAGCATGGCCCAGTCCTCCAGCCGATGCGGCCAGCCGGCCTGGCGGGACAGGGCGACGGCGCCGTCCAGATGCTCGGCGCCGAATTCGACAAATGTGACGTCGATGGAATTCATGGTCTGCGCGATCTTGCCCCGCTGGCTTCATAGGGCCCGGCGTAGAGAAGAAGTCCCCAACAAATCAGGAGCGGCGATATCTTTCGGCTGAGATCGATGGCCGGTGCCGCATCTTATGCGGCCCGCCGACCACGTGCGGACGGCGCAACTCCATGCCAAAGCACGGTGCCGGGACGGAACATTCTGCGTTCATCCGGAGCCATTGCGGTGCATTGGCCGTCGCGGAGCCATCTATGCTAGCAGCCTCAACGCCCCCGTTTGCGAGCCCAGCCATGACCCGCTTTCGTCCGAAATATATCACTTTCGATTGCTACGGCACTCTGACGAACTTCCAGATGGCGGAAGGCGCTACGGATGTTTTCGGCGCGCAGCTCGACGCCGCGCGGATGGCGAATTTCATCAAGAATTTCGCGGTCTACCGGCTCGACGAAATCCTCGGCGACTGGAAGCCCTATAACGAGGTCATTTACAACGCCTTCGAGCGCACCTGCAAGAAGAACGGCTTGCCGTTCCGCGCCGAAGACGCCCGCATGATCTACGAGCGCGTGCCGACCTGGGGTCCGCATGCCGATGTGCCGGCGGGGCTTGCCAAGGTGGCCAAGGAAATTCCGCTGGTCATCCTGTCGAACGCCATGAACGACCAAATCATGTCGAACGTCGCCAAGCTCGGCGCGCCGTTTCACGCCGTCTATACCGCGCAGCAGGCCAATGCCTACAAGCCGCGTTTCAGGGCGTTCGAATACATGTTCGACATGCTCAACTGCAACCCGGAAGACGTGCTGCACTGCTCGTCGTCGTTCCGCTACGATCTGATGTCGGCCTACGATCTCGGCATCAAGAACAAGGTCTGGGTCAACCGCGGCCACGAGCCGGCCAACCCGTACTACGAATATACCGAGATCAAGGATATTTCCGGCCTGCCGGCGGTGGTGGGTCTCTAAGGGGCGCACCGCCATGCAGCTCAAGCCGTACTGGCAGGATACCGCGCCACGCTTCATGCGCGCCGCGGCGGGTCCGGTGGACGGCGCCTACGATGTCGCGGTGATCGGTGGTGGCTTCACCGGGCTGTCGGCGGCGCGGCATCTTGCGAAATCGGGCGCCAGCGTCGTCGTGCTCGAGGCCGACAAGATCGGCTCCGGCGCGTCGGGCCGCAATGGCGGCCATCTCAACAACGGTGTCGCCCACGGCTTTACGTCGGCCAAGGCCGCGCTCGGCGCGGAACGGGCGACGGCGCTTTATCGCGCCTTCGACGAGTCGGTCGCGACCATCGAGCGGCTAGTTGCCGAAGAGGGGATCGATTGCGCTTTCCACCGCTGCGGCAAGCTAAAGCTCGCCTCGAAGCCGGCACACTTCGACGCACTGGCCCGCGATTTCGACGTCGTTCAGCGCGAAGTCGATCCGGACACGGCGCTGCTCGGCGCCAAGCAGGTCCGCGCCGAGGTCGGTTCGACGGCGTTCCATGGCGCCATGCTGTTCGGCAAGAGCGCGATGATGCACATGGGCCGCTTCGCGACGGGCATGGCCGATGCCGCCGTGCGTCATGGGGCGAAGATTTTCGAAGACGCCGCGGTCACCGGCCGCCGCCTGTCGGGCGACAAGCACGAGATCGTCACCGCGCGCGGCAAGGTCACGGCCAAGGAGGTCATGGTTGCGACCGGCGCCTATACGTCGGGACCGTTCGACTATTTCCGCCGCCGTATCGTTCCGGTCGGTAGCTTCATCATCGCGACGAGGCCGTTGAGCGATGCCGAGATCGCCGCGACCATGCCCGGCAACCGCAATTGTGTGACGTCGATGAACATCGGCAACTACTTCCGCATGCTGCCGGACAAGCGGCTGCTGTTCGGCGGCCGCGCCCGCTTCTCGGCGTCGGCCAACCAGAAATCGGATACGAAGTCTGGCGCCATCCTGAGAGCGAGCCTGGCGCGGATTTTCCCGCATCTCGCCGACATCGAGGTCGATTATTGCTGGGGCGGTCTGGTCGATATGACGCAGGACCGCTTCCCGCGCGCCGGTCGCGCCGATGGCGTTTGGTACGCCATGGGCTATTCCGGCCACGGCGCCCAGATCTCGACCTATATGGGCACCGTCATGGCCGATCTCATTCTCGGCAAGCCGGACCGCAACCCGGTCGGTGGCCTCGAATGGCCGGCAATTGCCGGCTATGCCGGCAAGCCGTGGTTTCTGCCGATGGTCGGGCTCTATTACAAGATGCTCGACCGCTTCCAGTAAGCGCGGACCAAAGCGGCCGGCGACGCCTTCAGCCGAGACCGCCGACGTGGAAGCTCTTCATCTCGAGATATTCCTCGATACCTATTTGCGCGCCCTCGCGGCCGATGCCGGACTGCTTGATGCCGCCGAACGGCGCGACTTCCATCGACACCGAGCCGGTGTTCAGCCCCACCATGCCGAACTCCAGCGCCTCGGCGACGCGCCATGAGCGCTTGAGGTTCTCAGTGTAGAAATAAGACGCGAGGCCGTAAGGCGTGCCGTTGGCGATCGCCAGCGCTTCGTCTTCCGTTTCGAAGCGGAACAGCGGCGCGACCGGGCCGAAGGTTTCTTCATTGGCGAGTTGCATCTCGGTCGTGGCGCCGCCGAGAACGGCGGGCGGCGCGTAATGCCGGCCCGGCGCGTCGGCGCGGCGCGACAACATGCGTGCGCCTTTCGACAGTGCGTCGTCGATGTGGCGTTCGATCTTCTCGATCGCGGTGGCGTTGATCATCGGTCCGATATCGACGCCCGGCTCGGTGCCAGGGCCGACCTTCATGCCCGAGACGCGCTGCGACAGGCGCGAGGCGAATTCGTCGTAGACGCCGTCTTGGACCAGAATGCGGTTGGCGCAGACGCAGGTTTGACCGCCGTTGCGGAATTTCGAAGCGATGACGCCTTCGACGGCGAGGTCGAGATTGGCGTCGTCGAACACGATGAACGGCGCGTTGCCGCCAAGTTCGAGGCTGAGCTTCTTGATGGTGTCGGCGGCGCCGCGCATCAGCAGCGCGCCGACGCGCGTCGATCCGGTGAAGGACAGCTTGCGCACGGTCTGGCTCGTCATCAGTTCCTGGCCGATCTCGGCCGGCAGGCCGGTGACGATGTTGATGACGCCGGCGGGAATGCCGGCACGTCCGGCGAGCACGCCCAGAGCCAGCGCGGAATAGGGCGTCAGCTCCGACGGCTTGATGACGACGGTACATCCGGCGGCGAGCGCCGGCGCGATCTTGCGGGTGATCATCGCGTTCGGGAAATTCCACGGCGTGATGATGCCGCAGACACCGACCGGCTCTTTCAGAACGAGGATGCGGCGGTCCGCGGTCGGCGCGGGAATGGTGGCGCCGCCGATGCGGCGGGCTTCTTCGGCGAACCATTTGACGAAGGAGGCGCCGTAGCGGATTTCGCCCTGCGCCTCGGCGAGCGGCTTGCCTTGTTCACTGGTGAGGATCAGCGCGAGGTCGTCCAGATGCTTAAGCATGAGATCGTGCCAGGCTTCGATAAGCTTGGCACGCTCCGCATTCGGCTTCGCCTTCCAGGCCGGATAGGCGGCGGCCGCGGCGTCGATGGCGGCGCGCGTACCGGCGGCGCCGGCATTCGGCACCGTGCCGACCGGCGCCTGGGTCGCCGGATCGATGACGTCGAGCGTCGCGCCCGAGGCGGCATGCCGCCAGACGCCGCCGATCAGCATCTGCGTCTTGAGAAGGTCGGTGTCTTTGAGCTGCATGGCTGGCTCTCCTTGAGCGCCGAATGAAGGGTTGTCGCGATCAGTAGCCGAGCGAGCGGTCGACCAGTCCGATCATCTCGCTGCCGCCCTCGTGCCTCTTGATATTGTCGATGACGGCGCGCGCGGCGCGGTCCGACGGCGTGATGCTGGCGATGTGCGGCGTGAGGACGATCTTGGGGTGCCGCCAGATTGGATGATCGACCGGCAGCGGCTCGGGATTGGTGACGTCCATGAAGGCGGCCGACAGTTGCCCGCTGTCGAGCGACTTGAGCAGGGCGTCTTGATCGAGATGGCCGCCGCGTCCCATGTGCACGAGCGAAGCGCCGTGCGGCAGTTTGGCGAAGGTGGCCGCATTGAGGATGCCCGTCGTCGGCGGCGTCAGCGGCAGCATGCAAATGAGCAGATCGGTTTGCGCGAGGAAGGCGTCGAATTGGTCGGCGCCGTGGAAACAGGTGACGTGAGGTATAGTCTTTGGCGTGCGGCTCCAGCCCGAGATCGGAAACCCGAACACGGATAGGCGCTCGATCACGGCCTGGCCCAGGGAGCCGAGGCCGAGTACGCCGATGCGGCGGTCGGCGGCCTGGCGCACCGGCAGGGCTTTCCACTCGGCCTTCGCCTTGGCCGCGATGTAGTCGGGCAGGTCGCGGTGCAGAGCGAGGACCGCAAGCGTCGCGTATTCCTGCATCATGCGGACGATGCTGTCGTCGACCGTACGCACCAGCTTGAGATGCGCCGGCACGCGATCGAGGTCGATCTGGTCGACGCCGGCGCCGATCGAGAACACGACTTCGAGATTGGGATAGCGCGTCAGGTCGTCGGGCGCGAGCCAGGTCAGGAAGTAGCGCACGGTGGCGGGATCGACCGTCGTCTTGTCGGTGACAAAGCGGACGTGCGGCAGTTCCCTGGCGAAGGCTTCGGCGAAGACCGGCGCGCGCTTCAGATCGACGTTGAACAGAAAGGCCGTCACGGATTGTCCTCTGCTTACGCCGCGCAATGATCGCCGAGCCGCGCGATCATCCGGCTGCACGCCGCCAGTTCGTCGCGGTGGATATATTCGTCGGCGCGGTGCGCGCGGGCGATGTCGCCCGGCCCGCAAATGATCGCGTCGATGCCGGCGGCCTGATAGAGCCCGGCTTCGGTGCCGTAGCTCACGGCATCGATGGTCTCTTCGCCGGTGATGGTGCGCATCAGGCCGGCGAGCGGCGCGTCGGTGTCGAGCGATAGCGCCGGATAGGCGCTCAGAATCTGCCACTCGGCGTCGAAGCCGCCGGCCTTGAGGCCGTCGACGGCCGCTCGGACCGGCGCCAGCGCGTCTTGCGGCGCCACGCCGGTCACGGCGCGAACCTCGAGTTCGGCGACGCAGAGATCAGGAACGATGTTGACGGCCCGGCCGCCCTCGATCGTGCCGACTTGCAAGGTCGAATAAGGCGGCGCGAATCTGGTGTCGAACGGCCCGGTCTTCAGCGCTTCGCTCGTTTGCACGGCCGTGGCGAGCACCACCGTCATGGCATGGATGGCATTGCGACCGAGATCGGGCCGCGACGAATGGCCGGAGATGCCGCGCACCGAAACCCGCGTCGCCGCCTTGCCTTTGTGCGCGAGAATGGCGCGCATGCCGGATGGCTCGCCGACGATGCAACCGTCCGGTTTGGCGCAGAGCTGGGGCAGGGCGGCGATCAGGTGCGGCACGCCGCGGCAGCCAGCTTCCTCGTCATAGCTAAAAGCGAGATGGACCGGACGCGCGAGCTTGCGCTCCGCAAGAGCCGGTAGCGCCGCCAGCGCGCAGGCCAGAAACCCCTTCATGTCGGTTGCGCCGCGGCCGTAAAGGCGGTCGTCACGCTGCATCAGGGTGAACGGACCGGACGTCCAGCCGGCTTCGCCGGCCGGCACGACGTCCATGTGCCCCGACAGGATAATGCCGGGCACGTTCTTCGGTCCCATTGTGATCAGCAGGTTGACGCGGTCGCCTTCCGGGCCGGGCACGGCGCTGACCCTCGCGCCATTGGCCGCGGCGTAGTCGCGTATCCAGGCGGCAATATCGCCATTGGGCTCGCCCGCGACGCTCGGAAACGACACCAGCAGGGCCAAGATCTCTTCGGGTGTCATATCGGTTTCCAACCCCGCATGCGTCAGCTGCAGCGAGCCTCTGCACGGAGTTCAACCATAATGACAGGCCGGTGTCTTGGCTGCTGAAATACGGACACTCTTCAGATAAAGTGAGCGACGGGAAATGGATTTGAAGCGTAATATTCTGATGCCACGCCGTAACCTTGCGCGGCGAAACCGAAAGCAGGGCCGGACGCCGTTCGGACCTTCGGGGCTAGCCGACACAAGCCGTGAGAGCGCGTCATGTATCCTGTCATCACGTTCGATCCGTCCGAGCGGGGCGACGCGCACTTCTTACCCTGTGTCGACGCCGGGACGGTCGATCTTGCGAGAAACACGTTCTTCAAGCGGGGCTTTTATTACACGCGGGTGGACGAGCACGGCATGTTTGCTACGGCAGAATTAGAGGCGGCGAGAAACCATTGGATTGAGTATGCCCATAGAATCTAAACTGTTTGAGCGGGAGGCTAGACACGTTAACTTTGAGTATTCCCAGCGTATGCTGCGGTGATGGACCGGCTATGTCTGCGTCGTGACAGCGGCTGCGAACAAGGATGTTGCACGGGGCTTCCTCCTCGTTGCCGACGCGCAGACGGTGATCTCGTACGCGACGGCTTCGAACGTGCTGTCGTCTCTCACGCCGACCACGGCCGACACGGCGCGGGCCGCTTCTTTATGTTCGCGTCCGGGTGCACAAGCACTGACTGCAACAGGGCGCATCCATTGAATTGTGCGGCCTGAGCAACGAATGCTGGATGGCGGACTAAATCAAACATGTCCGCCATCCATTTCCGTAACATTTCGTCCTGAATATGACTCGCTCGCGCCGCCGCGGCCGTCAGATTTGCTGGAAAAATCGTATAAGGACAATTACGGGCTCCCGCTAAGGTGCCCGCCGCCATATTGGGTTCACTAATTTGGCGTACTGACGCGGACGGCGGCGAATGTCCATTCGCAATCTCGACAAGATGTTTGCCCCGCGCTCGATTGCGGTCATCGGCGCGACCGACAAGCCGAATTCCGTCGGCGCAGCGCTGATGACCAATCTCCTGCGTGGCGGTTTTTCCGGGCCGATCGTTCCCGTCAACCCACACGCGCAGGCGGTGCACGGCATCATGGCCTATGCCGATGTCGCCAGCGTGCCGTTGACGCCGGACCTTGCCGTCATTGCCACGCCGCCTGACGCGATCCCGGGCCTTATCGATGAGCTCGGCGCGCGCGGCACGCGCGCTGCCGTCGTGCTCACGGCCGGCTTTGCCGAAGGCGACGTTGCCAAAGGCCGCGAACGCGCCGCGGAACTGCTTGCCGCCGCGCGCCCGCATCTGCTGCGCGTGGTCGGGCCGAATTGCCTCGGCGTTGCGGTGCCCTCGATCGGGCTCAACGCCACCTTCGCGCCGGCGCCCTTGCTGCCCGGCAATATCGCTTTTCTCACCCAGTCGGGCGCCATGGCGACCACGGTGCTCGATTGGGCGCTGCCGCGCCGCATCGGCTTCTCCGCGATCGTCTCCATGGGCGACATGGCCGATGTCGATTTCGGCGACATGCTCGATTACTTCGCCCTCGATCCGGGAACCCGCGCCATCCTGATCTATGCCGAGGCGGTTACGGCGGCGCGCAAATTCATGTCGGCGGCGCGGCGCGCGGCGCGGGTGAAGCCGGTCATCGTGGTGAAAAGCGGCCGCGCCCCGGAAGGCGCCCATGCCGCGAGCTCGCACACCGGCGCGCTCGCCGGTGCCGATGTCGTCTATGACGCCGCCTTCCGCCGCGCCGGCATGTTGCGGGTCAACGAGGTCGAGGAACTGTTCGATGCCGCTGCGACGCTCGCGCGCACGCCGGCGCAGCGCGGCAATCGCCTCGCCATCGTCACCAATGGCGGCGGCGCCGGCGTGCTCGCCACCGACCGGCTAATCGAGGAGGGCGGCCACCTGGCGGCGCTGTCGCCCGCGACGATCGCCAGGCTCGACAAGGTACTGCCCTCAACCTGGAGCCATGGCAATCCGATCGACATCATCGGCGATGCCGACGCCGCGCGCTATGCCGATGCGGTCGGTGTGATGATGGATGATCCCGACAGCGACGCGCTGCTGGTCGCCTATTGCCCGACCGCCATTGGCTCGGCGGCGGAGGCAGCCAGGGGCCTGATCGGCGTGCTGTCGCAGCCTGCCACTGCCGCGAAGAAGAATGTATTCGCCTGCTGGATGGGCGATGCCAGCGTGCAGGACGGGCGCGCGCAGCTCGTCGCGGCCAAGATCCCGGATTACGAGACGCCGGAGCGCGCGGTGCGCGCCTTCATGTATCTCGTGCGCTACAGGCAGAGCCAGGACCTGCTTCTGGAAACGCCGGCCGCCGTCGCGCCCAGCCCGCAAACCGATATCGTGCGCGCCCGCGCCATCGTGCAACAGGCGATTGCGGACAAGCGCGAGTGGCTCGATCCGGCCGAGGTCGCGGCGTTTTTTGCCTGCTATGGCATTCCCTTCGTGCGCACCGAGGCCGTTTCCGACGCCAAGGCGACCGCTGCTGTCGCCGGAGAGATCAAGAGCCCGGTAGCGCTGAAGATCCGCTCACGTGACATTATTCATAAATCTGACGCCGGCGGCGTAGCGCTCGATCTCGCCGGCGCCGCCGCGGTCGAGGCCGCCGCCAAGGCGATGAACGACAAAATTGCGCGCAACCTGCCCAAGGCGCGGCGCGAAGGCTTCATCGTGCAGGAGATGATCCGCCGGCCGGGTGCCTACGAACTGATCGCCGGTGTCACCACCGATGCCACCTTCGGCCCGGTCATCTTGTTCGGCCACGGCGGCACCGCCGTCGAAGTGATCCGCGACAAATCGCTGGAACTGCCGCCGCTCAATACCGCGCTTGCCCGCGCGCAGATCGAGCGCACCCGCATCGCTGCCTTGCTCAAGGGCTACCGCGACCGCCCGCCGGCCGATATCGACGGCGTGGTCAACGTGCTGGTGCAATTGAGCCGCATCGTTGCCGATCTCGCCGAGGTTACCGAGCTCGACATCAATCCGCTGCTCTGCGACGCCCAAGGCGTCATGGCGGTCGACGGCCGCGTTCGCGTGCGCGCGACGTCGCAACCGGCGCAGGCGCGCATGGCGATCCAGCCCTATCCGCAGCGCTTCGAAACGTCGGTCAAGCTCCGCGAGGGCGGGACGTATATTGTGCGCCCGATCCGGCCGGAGGACGAGCCGGCGCTGCGCCGCTTTGCCGACAAGATCGACGACCGCGATCTGTGGCACCCGTTTTTTGCGCCGCTGCGGCCGCGTACGCATGAGACCGCCGCGCGCCTGAGCCAGATCGACTACGACCGCGAGATGACCCTGGTCGCCTGGAACGGCGATGGCATCGCCGGCCTTGCCCGCTCGACCGCCGACCCCGATTTCGAGGAAGCCGAATGCGCGGTCATCATCCGCTCCGATCTACGCGAGAAGGGACTGGCAACGCGCCTGATCGAGCAATTGCTTTTGGTGATGGCTGCGCAAGGCATCCGCCACGCTGTCATGCTCTATCCCGCGACCCTGGAGAGGCTTGCCGCCATTGCCGCGGAGCTCGGCTTTGCGACCGCTCCGAGTCCGAGCGATCAGATACAAGTTCGGGCGATGAAGGCGCTGGCGGCCGCATAGATTTCACGACCAGCCTTGGCTCGAATATGACAATTCGATGAATGATCTGGCTCAATATTGGCGTCATCCGGATGTGCCCTTATCGTTGGCGAGAAAGGCCATTCGGAAATGAAATCGCAGATTATAGAGCGGCTTGGACAGACCGAGGTCTTGTTGCCGGCCCTTATCGCCGAAGGGCTGTCGGCCAATGACAAGGTCAAGGCGCGGCTGAGCGTCTTGCAGGCGGCCGCGCGGCATGCGCGCGACCCGCAGGGCTCCGCATTCGACCTCGAAGCCGAATGCCGCGCCGCCGGCCTCGACGCCAATGCGATGGAGACTTTGGTCAATGATGCAAGGCTCGCCGGCGAGCGGCTGACGGCGCCCGGTTTTGACGCACTGGCTCAGGCGATCTGGTCTGACGTCGAGACGATGGCGCAGGCGGTCAAGGCCGGCGACGCCGCAAGCGGCGAAGCGGCGTTCGAGCGCCTGGCCGCGATCAGGAACGGGATCGCCGCCGGCGCCCCGGATACGATGGAGCTTGCCCAGGTCGCAAGGCTCACTGCGATCGCGGACGGCCCGGACGACGGCCTGCATCGCCTGATCATGGATCTGCACAAGAGCCTGAACCGGCTCTCGGCGGATCACGCCGAGGAGGTCGTCGCCGGCGCCCACGCTTATGGGCTGCTGCCTGCGGATCGCACCGCTGTTGGGGCCTTCATGCGCGGCGTCGAATCGACGCGTCGGCTCAAATTCGATCATCCAGGTCTTGCCACCACGGCGACCCGCAGCGGCGCTCGCCTCACCATCCAGAACGATATCGGCGAGACCGACGCGCATGTCGTCGTGATCGCCGTCGAAGCCGATGCAGTCGTCATCACTTATACCGATGTGCACCTCGCACGCGCCAGGTTCTTCACCAATCTGTTCCGCGATTTCCCGGTGCAATGGAGCGGGCTCGCCCGCAAGACCGCAGCGGGGCTCGGCGACGACGGCGTGTTCTATCTGGTCACCGGCCGCGCTCCGGCCAAGGACGCCAAAGCGCGCGACGGGATACTGCAAGCCGTCGGCGCCGCGCTGGTGTTCCTGATCGACTGGAACAAGGCGCGCAAGGTCTTGCGCAACTGGGTCTCAAAGGGCGACGCCGTCATTATTCTCGACTGGGCGGCGCGCCAACGCTTCGGCCATCGTGGTTTTCTCGAGCTTGGCGGCGGCGAACTCGTCGCCTCTGCCGTGCAGCACGCGACGCCGGCGCGCATTGGTTTCGGCGACCGGCTCGACCGCGTGCTCGGCCGCAGCGCGGCGGTCGATTTTCTCAAGACGGTGCTGCGTTGCTCGGCCGAGGCCTTGCTCGAAGGCGGTTCGGTGCGTCTCGCCCGCGACCGCATCGAGGCCGACCTGATGCGGCACCTGCAACGGGTCGACGGCCTGTTGCTGAATATCGTCGTGCGCCAGGCCGGTCTGGCGCGCGAGATCGCCACCGGCATCGCGCAATTTATCGCCGAGCAGCAGGCACAGCGGCCATTCGACCGTGACGCCTTGGCGGCGCACGCGCGTCGCATCGAGGAGAAAGCCGACCGCATCGCGGTCGAAGCCCGCGCCGAGATTGCGCGCTTTGGCGCCGCGCCGGTGATGGAGCAGATGGTGAACCACGTCGAGGAAGCCATCGATGAACTCGAGCAGGCAGCTTTCATCGCCTCGCTCACCCCGTCACAATTGACGCCGGACGTGCTCGGGCCACTTGCCGATTTGTGCGCCGCGGCTGTCATGGGGACCGAAGCAACGGCCATCGGCGCAGCCGCTGCAAGCGACGTGCCGGACGGACAGCGCGCCGATTCCGAGGACGCCCTGGCGGCGGTCGGCCGGCTGATCGAAGCCGAGCACAAGGGCGACGGTGGCGAACGCGCGCTCACTGCTATCGTCCTGCGCGGCGAGTACGAATTGAAAGCGGCGCTGTCGGCGCTTGAACTTGCGCGTGCGCTCGAGCGCGCGACCGACCGGCTGGCCGGCTTCGGCCATCAGTTGCGACGGTATGTGCTCGCCGAGCTCGCGGCCTAGCGGGGAGATCATGCGCATCGCTCGCATCGGGAACGGCGAAACCGGCCAATATCCCGCCGAAATGGTGGGTGCCAAGGCAGCCAATCTGGCGCGCATGGCGGTGCTAGGCCTGCCGGTGCCGCCGGCTTTCGTGCTGCCGGTCGAATTATGTGCCGCGGTCGTCCGCGGCGATCACGACGCACAGGCAAAAGTCACGGCGGGCCTCGCCGAAGGCATCGCCTTTCTCGAACAGGCGACCGGCCGGGTCTTCGGCGACCGCAGGCATCCGCTGTTGGTGTCGGTGCGCTCGGGCGCGGCGCGGTCCATGCCCGGCATGCTCGATACGGTGCTTGACGTCGGCTGTACGACGGCGGCGGTGCATGGCCTGGTGCGCATGACCGGCAATCCGCGGTTTGCCTGGGATAGCCGCAGGCGGTTTCTCGAGAGCTATGGCGAGGTCGTGCTCGGCCTCGAAGCTGCGCAATTTTCCGCCCGCCGCGCCGCGCTGACTGCCGCCGAAGGCGAGCTTGACAGCGATAGTCTCGAGCGCCTGGCCGGCGAGTTCCGGCAGTTGATCGAGGACGAGGACGAGAAGCTGCCGGATGATCCGGTCGAGCAGCTCGTAAGCGCGGCGCGCGCGGTCTATCGGTCGTGGATGAGCGAGCGTGCCTGCGCCTACCGCAGGCTGCAGAACATGCAGGACTTGCAAGGCACCGCGGTTACGGTGCAGGCGATGGTGTTCGGCAATCACGGCGGCGGCTCGGGAGCGGGCGTTGCCTTTTCGCGCGATCCCTCGACCGGCGCGGCGCGGCCGGTCATAGAGGTCCTGTTCGAAGCGCAGGGCGAAGACGTGGTCTCGGGCAGCCGCACGCCGGAAAACGAGAGCGCGATTGAGCGTTACACGCCGCGGGCGGCCGCGCGATTGCGCGATACGCTGGTCCGGCTCGAACGCGAATTTGCTGACGTCCAGGATGTCGAATTCACCATCGAGGACGGCAAATTATGGGTGCTGCAGACGCGCTCGGCCAAACGTACGCCGCGCGCGGCGCTGCAATTTGCGATTGACTTCGTCAATGAAGGCCTGATTTCGCCGCAGCAGGCCTTGCAACGCGTCGATGGTGTCGACCTCGACGCGCTGGCGCAGCGCCGCCTTGCCGGCGCGCAGCAACCGGCCGCGCATGGCACCGGTGCGGCTGCCGGCGTCGCCGTCGGCCGCGCCGTCTTCGATTCCGACAGCGCGCAGCGTCTGGCGGGGCGCGGCGATCCGGTGATCCTGATGCGGCCGGATACCAGTACCGCCGATGTGGCGGGTTTTGCGGCGTCGGCCGGCATTGTCACGGCGGTCGGCGGCCGCACCGCGCATGCGGCGCTGGTGGCGCGGCAGATGGACAAGCCGTGCATTGTCGGCTGCGCGGCGCTGGCGGTTGACGCGGCAAACCGTAGCGCGCGCCTTGCGGGCGCAACGATCGAGCAGGGCGATTGGCTCTCAATAGACGGCGACAGCGGGGCCATCTACATTGGCCACTGCGACGTGCTGGTCGAGCGTCCGGACCGGGAGCTTGCTGAGGTTGCTCGCTGGCGGACACAATCGCTGGCCGTTTCCTGATTGGGGCAAATCGCGCCGAATGTCGGTCTTCCCCGTTGCAACCGTGACCGGCGCCAGGACAGCGAACGGTGCCCGCGAGGCCTACTGGCTGCTTCCCGCGGCAGACCTGTTTGAGCGCCTGCGCAGCAAGCCGGGCGGCCTGACCAGCGCTGATGCCGCCGCACGGCTTGACAGCATTGGCCCGAATACGATCGCTTCCGGGCGTCGTCACGGCATTGCCGCCAAGATCGGCAAGCGCTTCGCCGAGCCGCTGGTTGCCATCCTTCTGGTCGCCGCCGCGATTTCCGGCTTCACCGGCGACATGGCGAGCTTCGCCATTATCCTCGCGGTGATCGGCCTGTCGATCGTCCTCGACGTCGTGCAGGAGGAGAGGGCGGAAACCAGGGCGGAAGCGCTCAGGCGATCGGTCGAAATCCATGCCGACGTCCGCCGCGACGGTGCGGTGCGCTCGCTTCCCGTCGGGCAGATCGTGCCCGGCGACGTCGTCGAACTGCGAGCCGGCGATCTTGTCCCCGCCGACGGCATTCTGATCGAAGGCCGCGGCACCCACGTCAATGAGGCGCTCATGACCGGCGAGCCCTATCCGGTCGAGAAGCGCGTCGGCGACTGCCAGGCGCGCGAGCCCGCCGATGCCTTTAACGCGCTCTTTGCCGGAACCTCGGTCGTCAACGGCGAAGCCGCCATGCTGGTGGCGGCGACCGGCAAAACCACCCGGTTCGGCGGCATCGCCGCGGCATTGGCGGGCGCGGAAACGCCGTCGGCCTTCGAGCGCGGCCTGCGCCGCCTCGGTCTGCTGATCCTGCGGCTTACTGTGTTTTTGGTGCTGTTCGTGTTGCTGGTGGATATCGTCTTCGGGCGCCCCGCGCTTGATTCCTTCCTTTTTGCGGTCGCGCTTGCCGTCGGTCTCACTCCCGAGCTTCTGCCGATGATCACCACCGTGACCCTGTCGCGCGGCGCCATCCGCATGGCGGCCAAGCGTGTGGTGGTCAAGCGCCTCGCCGCCATCCACGACCTCGGCGCCATGGACGTGCTCTGCACCGACAAGACCGGGACGCTGACGGAAGCAAAAATATCGCTGGTCGGTCATCCGGGCTTCGACGGCGCCGACAGCAAGTGGGTCATGACTCTTGCCGCGGTGGCCGCTGCCTGCGGCGGCGGCATCCGCAGCCCGCTCGACCAGGCGATCATTGCGCAAGACGCAGGCGAAGACCTGTCCGCCTGGCGCAAGATCGATGAAGTTCCCTTCGATTTCGATCGCCGCTGCCTGTCGGTGCTGGCCGAGCGCGAAGGCAGGAGAATTCTGATTCTGAAAGGTGCGCCGGAAGCGGTGTTCGCGCGCGCAAGCGCGGTCGATCTCGGCGACGGCCAAAGCAGTCCCTTGGACGAGACCGCGCGTGCCGTGCTCGAACGGCAGGAACAGGAACAGTCCAGGCTCGGCTATCGGCTGCTCGGCATTGCCTGGAAGGACATGCCGGGGGACACGCACGAACTGCGTGACGCGGACGAGTGCGACCTGACGATTGCCGGCTTTTGCGTCTTCGTCGACCCGCCGAAACCGAGCGCCGCCGCGGCGATTGCGCGGCTTGCCGCAGCCGGCGTGCGCGTCAAGGTCATTTCCGGCGATCACGAAGCCGTCGTGCGCCATCTGGTCGACACGCTCAGGATTCCGGCGCGCGATCTGCTCACCGGCGCGGAGATCGCGGAACTGACCGAGCCGGCCCTGATCGCGCGTGTCGAGACCGCCGATCTGTTCGCCCGTGTTTCGCCCGACCAGAAGACCCGGATCATTCGTGCCTTGCAGGCGCGCGGCCACACCGTCGGTTTCATCGGCGATGGCGTCAATGACGCGCCGGCCATTCACACCGCCGAGATCGGGCTGTCCGTCGACGGGGCAACCGATATCGCGCGCAGTGCCGCCGACATGATTCTGCTGGCGCCGGATCTCGGCGTGCTCGCCGACGGTGTGGAGGAGGGGCGGCGCACCTTCGCCAATATCCTCAAATACGTGCGCATGGGCACCAGCTCGAATTTCGGCAACATGCTGTCGATGGCGCTGGCGTCGCTGGTGCTGCCGTTTCTGCCGCTGCTGCCGGTGCAGATTCTGCTCAACAACCTGATCTACGATCTGTCCGAGACCGGCATCCCCTTCGACGAAGTGGACGCCGGCGATCTGGCGCGGCCGCGCGCCTGGAACATGCGGGCCATCCTGCACTTCACGCTCGTCATGGGCGCGCTGTCATCGCTGTTCGACCTCGCCACCTTCGCGATGCTGCTGCAGATCTTCAAAGCCAGCGCCGAGCAATTCCGCACCGCCTGGTTTATCGAATCGATTGCGACTCAGATTCTCGTCATCTTTGTTATCCGCAGCGCCCGCCCGGCTTGGGCGAGCCGCGCACACCCTGTGCTGGTGGCGAGTTCGCTCGGTGCGTTGCTGATCTCTTTTGCAATCGTCTCGACGAGACTCGGAGCGGCATTCGATTTCACGACAATGCCTTGGGCGATGGTGGGGGCGATTGCGGTTCTGGTCGTGGCCTACCTCGCCAGTGCGGAGCTGCTGAAAAAATTCGCGCGCGCGGGCGCCTAGGCTGGCGCAACCGCCATCATTACCCACCGAACGAAAATGGCCGCTTTTATTAGACTTATGTATTAGCCGATTGATCCGTCCCGATGAAAATTGTGGCAGTTTCACTGAGCGGCTTTCGCAGCACCAAATTTGCGGACCCCGCGCTAGGCACCCATACAAATTCGGTATACCCTCCCGGCAAAATAACAAGGCTTCAATATTAACAGGGAGGACTGCTTCGATGCGTTCAGGGACTACTCGTAGAACTGTTCTGAAAACCGCGGCTCTTGCCTCGGCTGCCGCTATCACCGCGCCCTATGTTCATGGCGCTTACGCCGCAGGCACACTGTCATTGGGCGTGTGGGACCACTGGGTGCCCGGCGCGAACAAGGCGCTCGATAAGCTCGCCAAGGAGTGGGGCGACAAGAACAGCGTCGAAGTTCACATCGACTACATCACCTCGCAGGGCGAGAAAGACAAGCTTACCGCCGCCGCCGAGGCGCAAGCCGGCACCGGCCACGACATCATGTCGCATCGCGACTGGAATATCCGCATTCACCAGGACAAGCTCGAGCCGCTCAACGACGTGGTCGATGGCCTGATCAAGAAATACGGCCCGATCAGTCCGGTCGCCGAGTATCTCGCCAGGATCAAGGGTACCTGGCGCGGCGTTCCGACCGCAATCGGCAGCCAGGTGAAGCCGTGCTGCTCGCGCTTCGATCTCTACAAGGAGCATGCGGGCATCGACGTCCGCGACATGTTCCCGGCCGACGAGAAGAAGTGGGACAAGGCCAAGGTCGATTCCTGGACCTGGGACGCCTACGTCAGCTCGGCACAGAAGCTGTTCAAGGCCGGCTTCCCGGTCGGTCTGCCGATGGGCCAGACCTCCGATGCGGTCGACTGGGTCGGCGGCCTGTTTAACGCCTACGGCGTGGTGTTCGTCGACGCCAAGGACAACATCAAGATCAATTCCGACGAGACCCGGCAGGCGATGGAAATCGCGCGCAAGATCATGGAAGCGTCTCCGCCCGACGTGTTCGCCTGGGACGACGCCGGCAACAACCGCTGGCTAATTTCTGGCAAGGGCTCGGGCATTATGAATCCGCCGAGCGCCTGGGCGGTCGCCAAGCGCGACAACCCGAAGGTGGCCGAGAACTGCTGGACGCATCCGGTGCCGAAGGGGCCGAAGGGGCGTTTCGTCGGCCAGCTGCCGCAATTCTACGGCGTGTGGCAGTTCTCCAAGAACAAGTCTGCCGCGAAAGATTTCCTCACCTTCGTTTCGCAGAAGGAGTCGGTCGCGCAACTGGTCGCTGCGTCGGTCGGTTACGACCTGCCGTCGTTCAGGACGATGTACGACCTGCCGACCTGGAACGAGGTCGAGCCGCCTGTCGGCACCGTCTACGGCTATCCGCCGCGCGGCGACGAGCAGACCTCGATATATGGCGCGCCGGCGCGTTCTGAAGTCGGCGCCCAGATGTACAACCAGGCCATCAACACCGTGATGATCTCCAAGTTCACGCAGGGCAAAGAGAAGCTCGACGACGTGATCAAGTGGGCCGAGAAAGAGCTCGAAGGCACCTTGCGCGCCTGAGCGTTCTCACGGGTTGCAAGTGAAATGCGCATGCCGGCCACGGTGGCCGGCATGCGTCACTCATTAATCAAAATAAAGGGTCGTGGATCATGGCCGATACCGTTCAGACGTGGGGGTCTACGGTTCCGTATAGCGGCGGTGGCGCAACAAAGCCGGGCCGGATTCGGTTGCTCTTCCGCCGGCGCTCGACCATCGCGTTTCTGATGTGTCTGCCGCTCATTCTGATCATCGCCTGCCTTGTCATTTATCCGGCGTTCTATTCGATCTATCTGTCGATGCTGAACAAGGCGCAGACACGCTTTATCGGCCTGTCGAATTTCACCTTCCTGATGTCGCGTGACACCTTCTGGATGGTCGTCGAGCAATCGACGATTTTTGCCCTATCAGCCGTGTTCTTTAAGGCGCTGATCGGGCTGATCACCGCGCACCTCGTCAACAATCTGCCGGTCAAGGGCCAGCGCAAATGGCGCGGCATGCTGCTGGTGCCGTGGGTCATCCCGCTGGCGCTGTCGACGCTTGGCTGGTGGTGGATGTTCGATCCGACCAATTCGGCGTTCAACTACACTTTGAGAAGCTTGGGCTTTGCCGGCATTCCCTGGCTCAGCGAGCCGGAATGGGCGCGGTTCTCGGTGATCCTGGTCAACGTCTGGTACGGCGCGCCGTTCTTCCTCATCATGTATCTGGCGGCGCTGAAGTCGGTGCCGGAGCAGCTTTATGAAGCGGCCTCCATCGACGGCGCCAGCGCCTGGCAGAAATTCATCCACGTCACTCTGCCGATGATGCGCAACATCATCGCCATCACCGTGCTGTTCTCGATGATCGTGACCTTCGCCAATTTCGACATCGTGCAGATCATGACGGCCGGCGGCCCGCGCAACATGACGCATATGTTCGCGACCTACGCCTTCCTGCTCGGTATCCGCTCCGGTGATCTTCCGCTTGGCGCGGCGACCTCGCTGTTCATGTTCCCGATCCTGGCCATCGCCGCGGTCTTTATCCTGCGCGGTGTGCGCAAGCGGGGGAGGGAAATCGGATGAGCGCGTTCACCGCCGCCGTACCGGCGACAAAGACCTTTAGAACCGGCGCCAGCCTGCGGCGCAACCGGCGCTGGGCGCTTTACACGTCGTATTTCTTCCTGATCCTCTTCGCGATCTTCTTCCTGGCGCCGCCCTATTACATGGTGGTGACCGCGCTCAAGAGCGACGCTGAGATGGCGCGCCTCGCCACCAGCCCCTGGTTCATCTACGATGGGGTCACTTTCGATCAGTTCAGGATCCTGCTGAAGAACACCGACTTCCTTATCTTCTTCAAGAACACCGCGATCGTGACGGTGTGCGTGGTCGCGATCACCATGGTGGTGAGCGTTCTTGCCGCCTTTGCGCTTGGCCGTATGCGGTTCTGGGGCTCGAGCATCCTGGCGACCGGCATCTTCCTGACCTACCTCGTGCCGGACACGCTGCTCTTCATCCCCATGTTCCAGATCGTCAAATGGCTCGGCCTGCTCAACTCCTATTGGGGCATGGTGCTGGTCTATCCAACGCTGACGGTGCCGTTCTGCACCTGGATCATGATCGGCTACTTCCAGTCGATCCCGAAGGAGCTCGACGAAGCCGCGCTGATCGACGGCGCCGGACACATGCAGATGCTGTTGAAGATCTTCATTCCGGTGGCGCTGCCCGGCATCATCGCGGCGATGATCTTCGCCTTCACCGTGTCCTGGGCCGCCTTCGTCTATCCGATGGCCTTTCTCTATTCGTCCGATCAGCAGGTGCTCACCGTCGGCACGGTGACCAGCCTGATCCGCGGCGACGTCTACAAGTGGGGCATGCTGATGGCCGGCGCGCTGCTTGCCGCGGCGCCGCCGCTGGTGATCTACGCGTTTCTCATGGACTACTACATCGCCGGGCTCACGGCCGGCGCAACAAAAGGCTAGAGCGCTCAGGAAACTTGGGTGGGGCAAAGGGAGGGGAACAATGGCGGAAGTCGCGTTACGGAATGTGGTGAAGCGCTACGACGACGTCGTGGCGGTGAGCGATGTCAATCTCGACATCCCCAACCACGAATTTGTCGTGCTGGTCGGCCCCTCCGGCTGCGGCAAGAGCACCACCCTGCGCATGATCGCAGGGTTGGAGGAAATCAGCGACGGCGAAATCTCGATCGGCGGCGAGGTGGTCAACGACCTGCCGCCCAAGGATCGCGACATCGCCATGGTGTTCCAGAACTACGCGCTCTATCCGCACATGACGGTCGCCGAAAACATGTCGTTCGGCCTCAAGCTGCGCAAATTCCCCAAGGACGAGATCAAGGCGCGCGTCGACAACGCCGCCCGCATTCTCGACATCGCCGAATTGCTGGCGCGCCGCCCCAAGCAGCTCTCGGGCGGTCAGCGCCAGCGCGTGGCCATGGGCCGCGCCATCGTGCGCAACCCGAAGGTGTTCCTGTTCGACGAGCCGCTGTCCAATCTCGACGCCAAGCTGCGCGTGCAGATGCGCACCGAGATCAAGCGGGTGCACCAGAAGGTCAAGACCACGACCGTCTACGTCACGCATGACCAGGTCGAGGCGATGACGCTCGCCGACCGCGTCGTGGTCATGAACGGCGGCAGGATCGAGCAGATCGGTTCACCGAACGATCTCTATCACCACCCGAAGACGCGCTTTGTTGCCGGCTTCATCGGCTCGCCGGCGATGAATCTTGTTCCGGCGAAGCTGGAGAGCAACGGCAGCGGGCTGAAGATCCGGCTGTCCGACAGACTGTCGTTCCAGGTGCCGGAATCGCGCACGACCCGCTATCGCGGCTACGCGGGCAAGGATCTGCTGTTTGGCTTGCGGCCGGAGCACATCACCGAGACGCGCGGGCTCGAAAATGGCGTCGGCCAGGAGTTTTCGATCACGCTCGACGTGGTCGAGCCGATGGGCATGGAGACCATGGTGTTTTTCAAGGTCGACGGCACCGAAGTCTGCGGCCGGGTCGAGCCGACCGCGGCGAAGGGTGCGGGCGAAACCATGCAGCTGCGCGCCAATCTCGACCATATGCACCTGATCGATCCGGCGACCAACGCCGTTCTCTAGGTGTCCGGGCCGCCGATTGCCGGCTATTCCTTGACCGCGCCGGTCATCGCCGAGACGTAGTGCTCGACAAAAAACGCGTAGAGGATGACGAGCGGCAGGGAGCCGATCATGGCGCCCGCCATCAGGGAACCCCAGCGATAGATATCGCCATCGACCAGCGCAGTCACAATCGCGACCGGCACGGTCTTGTATTGGGTCGATGAAATGAAGGTCAGCGCGTAGATGAATTCGTTCCAGCACAACGTGAAGCAGAAGATGAACGCCGAGATCAGCCCCGGTATGGCAAGCGGCAGCACAATTCGCATGAGGATTTGCCAGCGGCTGGCGCCGTCGATCAACGCGCATTCCTCAAGCTCGAACGGGATGGTCTTGAAATAGCCCATCAGCAGCCAGGTCGAGAACGGGATGAGGATGGTCGGATAGGTCAGGATCAGCGCAAACGGCGTATCGAACAGGCCGTATTGAAAGACGACCGTCGACAGGGGAATGAACAGAATCGACGGTGGCACCAGATAGGCGAGGAAGATCGCCCCGCCGACCCACTGTGCGCCCCGATAGCGAAGCCGGACGATGGCATAGGCCGCGAGCACGCTGGCGACGATGGAAAGCGCGGTCGCGCAGACCGCGACCAGCATCGTGTTCCAAAGCCAGACCGGATACTGGGTCTCGAACAGCAGCTTCGTGATGTGCTTGAGCGTCGGGTTCCACGTCCAGAACGGGCTGTAGGTGTCCAGATCAAGCAACTGCTCGTCGGGTTTGATGGAGGTCAGGGCCATCCAGTAAAAAGGGAACAGCAGCACGAACAGGATGATCGACAGGGGCAGATAGAGCGTCACGAGCCGTCGCGGCAGGCTTTGCAGATAGCTCATCCCCTCGCTGTCATCGGCAAGCGGCGTCGAGCCGGCAAGTACGTTCCCTGGGTTGGCGACTTTGCTGGCGAGCGTGTCAGTCATTGCTTTCGCCTTGCTGCCATTTGCGCCGCTGCAAACCGAACCATGACACGAGGATGGCGGCGAGCAGGAACGGAATCATCGCGGTCGAAATCGCGGCCCCTTCGCCCAGATAGCCGCTCATGATCGCGCGCTGGTAGGAGAATGTCGCCATCAAATGCGTGGCGTTGACCGGGCCGCCGCGCGTCATCACCCAGATCAACTGGAAGTCCGTGAACGTGAAAAGCACGGAAAATGTCATCACCACGGCGATGATCGGGGTGAGCAGCGGATAGGTGATGAAACGGAAGCGCTGCCAGTTTGTCGCGCCGTCGATGGTCGCCGCCTCGTAGAGCGAGGGCGATACGGTTTGCAGCCCCGCCAGCAGCGTGATCGCCACGAACGGAACGCCGCGCCAGATATTGGCGAAGATCACGGACCAACGCGCGTTCCACACATCGCCGAGAAAATTGATATTGGCCGAGATCAAACCCATTTTCTTCAGCGACCAGGAAATGATGGAGAACTGCGGGTCGAACAGCCACCAGAACGCGATGGCCGACAGCACCGTCGGCACGATGAACGGTATGAGCACGATCGCCCGCAGGATCGCCTTGAACGGCAGCCGCTCGTTGAGCAGCAGCGCCAGATACAGACCGACCGCGAATTTTATTGCGCTGGCGACCGTGGTGTAGAGCAGCGTGTTGAAAACCGTGAGCCAGAACGTCGAGTCTTCCCAGAGAAATTCGTAGTTTTCGATGCCGACAAAAACGCCGCCGCGGCCAAGCCGGGCATCCGTGAACGACAGCCAGACGCCGAGACCGAGCGGATAGGCGAGGAACAAGATCAGGAACGCCGCCGCCGGCAGCATGAACCAGAAGCCGAGCCAGTCGCGGTTGGTCTTGAGGCGGGTCCAGGCGCTTACGTCGCGCGGGCCGAAACGGGCGCGAGCCCGGTCGAGGGCAATGGCCATGCGGGTAACCGACCTTGATCCATTAAGGCGGCCGGCGGGACGGTCCCGCCGGCCATCAGTTTCAGCGATAGATGCGCTTGAGCTGCCGCTCGGCGATCGCGATCGAACCCTTTACATCCTCGCGGCCGGTGCAGTAGTTGGCGAACATGTCGACGATGACGAAGTCGGCAATCGCGGTCGCTGCCTTCTCGCCGACCGAGCCGAGCCCGCCCGCCGTACGAGTGCGCTTGGCAACGTCACGGAACGGCGTGGCCTTGGGATCGGCGGTCCACACCGGGTT
>Ga0335083_10000598_pt1 | contig 53565 bp, 56 predicted proteins | sample Lox_Sample_42_FD_206716 | JGI IMG/M metagenome (GOLD analysis project Ga0335083, IMG submission 206716) | Soil microbial communities from Loxahatchee National Wildlife Refuge, Florida, United States - Lox_Sample_4.2 | ecosystem: Environmental > Terrestrial > Soil > Wetlands | place: USA...
GATGCAGGCCGCGCGCGACTCGTGGGACGGCGCGATCCAGCTCGGCGAGAAGTACGGCTTCCGCAACGGCCAGACCACGGTGCTCGCGCCGACCGGCACGATCGCGTTCCTCATGGACTGCGACACGACCGGCATCGAGCCCGACATCGCGATCGTGAAGTACAAGCGGCTCGTCGGCGGCGGGCTCCTGAAGATCGTCAACAACACGATCCCGGAGGCGCTCGGCAAGCTCGGCTACACGGCCAAGCAGGTCGAGGAGATCGTCGCGCACATCGACGCGAAGGACACGATCGAGGGCGCGCCGCACCTCGCCGAGGAGCACCTGCCGGTGTTCGACTGCGCGTTCCGCAGCTCGAACGGCTCGCGGTCGATCCACTACATGGGTCACATCCGCATGATGAGCGCGGTGCAGCCGTTCCTGTCCGGCGCGATCTCGAAGACGGTGAACCTGCCGAACGACTGCACGGTCGAGGACATCGAGGACGCGTACATCCAGGCGTGGAAGCTCGGCCTCAAGGCGATCGCGGTGTACCGCGACGGCTGCAAGCGCACGCAGCCGCTGTCGACCAACCTGGCGCAGGCGACGAGCGACGGCTCGAAGGCGGCGGTCGACCCGCTGGAGCTGCTCGCGCCCGAGGAGCGCCGGCTGGTCGAGGCGCTGCGCGCGCGCAAGACGCGCCCGGCCGGGCCGCCGATGGCGAATCGCTACAAGCTGCCCGACGAGCGCGCGTCGTTCACGCACAAGTTCTCGATCGGCGGCCACGAAGGCTACGTGACGGTCGGCCTGTATCAGGACGGCTGCCCGGGCGAGATCTTCGTCCGCATGGCGAAGGAAGGCTCGGTGATCGCGGGCCTGATGGACAGCTTCGCGACCGCGACGTCGCTCGCGCTCCAGCACGGCGTGCCGCTGCAGGTGTTGATCGAGAAGTTCAAGGGCACGCGGTTCGAGCCCAGCGGCTTCACCGGCAACCAGGAGATCCCGATCGCGACGTCGATCATGGACTACCTGTTCCGCTGGCTCGCGCTGCGCTTCCCGGTCGAGGGCGCGACGATCGCCGAGCGCCACCCCGCCGCGCAGGCCGCGCAGCTCGACCTGCCGAAGGTGCCGCTGCTCGCGAAGGATTTCATCTCGGTCGACGTCAAGGCCGGCGCGCCGGCGATCAGCGTGGAAGTGAAGGACCGCGCGTGGGTGCAAGAGACCGACGCGCCGCCGTGCCACGAGTGCGGGACGCTGATGGTCCGCAACGGCGCCTGCCACAAGTGCCCGAACTGCGGCTCGACGAGCGGCTGCTCGTAGTCGACTTAGCGGCCATACAAGGGTCCATCCAAGTGATGGGCCCTTTTTTTTCACCAAGTACGAGTTACGGGATGTTAATGGTCATCCAATGGTGTCCGTGATGTAAAATAAATAAATTCAATATATTAACTAATAATAACGCCCGTACAAAGTTCCATATTTTCCATCGACCAGCCAATCCGGAACGATCACCGTCGAAGCCCGTCCCATTACGACTTGCGGACTTGACGGAAGATCGTATTGTTGAGCCATGCCTGGTCGGTCGGTCTCCTTCGAGCCCTCGTTCAGCGCGCAAGCATTGTTCTTGTGGAGGAGCTGGGAGTGCATCGATGAGCTCATGGCTCCCGCAGTGAGCATGCTCGCGTCGCTGCCTCTACCGTCGACGACTGGGTTGCAGACGCTCGAGGTAGTGAGAGCTCAGGAGACCGTGCAGCTGCTTTTCACCATTTCGACTTGCGGAAGATATGTGTACTTGATCGGTGTGGCCGTCATGCAGATGGCCGCGTGAGGTGATCGACAGTGGCGAACATATTTTCAGAAGCAGAGGCAATCGCCGCGGTAGATAAGGCCCTCAGTGCTCTTGAGGACGAGCGTGCGCGTGAACGTGTCTTGACTTGGGCAAACGCGAAATACGGAGCTTCACAGTTGGCACCGGCCTCCGGACGAGTTGCCGTCCCATCGCCAACAGACGTGGCCAGCACCGCCGCGGAACATCACGATTGGCCGCTCGCGCTACCGGCCCAGCTATGGCTTAAGCGCAACGGGATCGCGCTCGATGGACGACTGGCGCAGGTGTTCAGCCTAAATCAGTCTGAGGTAGACCTCATCGCCGACGAAATCCCCGGTACCTCGGCAAGGGCTAGGACGCGGAACGTAGTCTTACTAAGGGGGGCCTGCGCCAACCTTGTGAGCGGCGAATTTAGATTTGACGACGAAAGCCTTCGTACGACGTGCCGCCACTACAACGCGTACGATCAGGCCAACTTCTCAAAGCATTTGAGATCGATGTCCGACGAGGTAACGGGTACCAGGGACGCTGGCTACACGCTGACTGCGAAGGGACAACGAGCCGCTGCAGAGCTGATCAAATACATGATCGGTGCCGTCTCAACCGGAACCTAGTCTAGCAGTGCCGCCAGCTCGGCCGGCGCGTGCACGAGGTGATCGGGCGACGCGGCGCGCAGCGCGGCCTCGCGGCGAAAGCCCCAGGTGACGGCGACGCTCGTCATGCCGGCCGCGCGCGCGGTCGCGATGTCGACCTCGGAGTCACCGACGAGCGCCCCGGCCGAGGCGGAGGCGCCGAGCTGCGCCAGCACGCGCGCGATCGATGCCGGATCGGGCTTGCGCGGGACGTCGGCGCGCTCGCCGGCGATCACGGCGAACGGCCAGCGCGCCAGCAGCGCCTGCGCGATCGCGACGACCTCGGGCTCGGGCTTGTTCGACAGGATCGCGAGCACGTGATGCGGCGCGAGCGCATCGAGCGCGGCGGCGATGCCGTCGTACATGCGCGCGTGCACGACCGGCCGCGCGTGGTAATGCGCGCGATACGACGCGAGCACGGCGGCGACCGCGGCGGGCTCGGAGACCGCGCGCTCGACCAGGCGGGCCGAGCCATGGCCGACCCACTCCGCGATCTCGACGCGCGAGCGCGGCGCGAGGCCGTGATCGACCAGCGCCGCGTTCAAGTGCGCGGCGATGTCGTCCAAGGTGTCGACGAGGGTGCCGTCGAGGTCGAACACGAGCGGGCGAGACGGCATGGCTTGTAGTATCTCGCGGGGCGGCCATCAGGCCGCTACGCGCGCGCCGATCGCCAAGGCGTCCCGAGCTGCGCGATCTCGGCGGCGGGCGACGCGGGATCGAACGCGAACCCGCAGCCCAAGGCGCACACGACAATGCCCGCCATGGCACGCGCATCCCCGAGTATACTGGAGGCGTGCGGGTGCCCGTCGTGCTCGTCGTGCTCGTCGTCTTGGCCCGCGTCGCGTTCGCGCAGGCGCCGGGCGAGATGCCGAACGCGCCGGCGCCGGCACCGGTGGCGCCGGATGCGGTGCCGGTGATGGCCGATCGCTGGGCGGTCGGGCTCGCGATCGGCAGCCTCGGCCTCCAGCCGCGCACGAGCGGCGCCGACAACACGAGCTTCAGCGTGCTCGAGCTGCAGGGCCGCTATCGCATCCGGCCCGCGATCGAGGTCGGGCTGATGCTGTTCGGCGGCGGTAGCTCGGGCAATCTCGCCACGAGCGGCCTGTTCGCCGACTTTCGCTATCGCTTCATGGCCGATCGGCCGTGGAACCTGTACGCGCTTGCCGGCCTCGGCGTCGTCGCGGCAAGTGACAAGACCGACCCCAGCGGCGACCAGAAAGGTCGCGGTGCGTTTCGCGTCGGCGCAGGGATCGAGCGGCGGTTCCGGCACCTCGCGGTGCAAGCCGAGCTGCGTGTCGTCGGCGTGGCCTCCAACTCGAGCGCGCAGATGCAGAGCTTCGTGATCACGCAGGGCTGGTTGCTCGAGAGCTCGAAGCTCGGCGGCGGCTCGCTCACGCTCGGCGCGAGCTACTACTTCTGACGCGCGCGCAGGAGCGCCGCCGGCGCGGCCGCGCTCCAGCCGCTCGCGAGCCGCTCGCGCGCGTCCTTCGCGCCGAGCTCGCGCAGATCGACGAGCACGCTCGCGTGGCCGTCGTAATGGTCGGTCGTGAAGTACAGCTTCGGCCTGGCGGCCAGCAGCGCGTCCTTCTCGTCGAGGCTCGTCACGACGAACACGCACGTGTGCCCATCTTCCCATAGCCGCACGAACCCCTTGCCGCGGACCTTGAGCGCGGGCGTGCGGTACCACGTGTCCACGGTCACCTCGGGGAGCTTCGCCGCGAGCGCGCACAGCTGTCGCCACGTCACGGCGCGATCATCGCACGGCGACGAGCGCGAGCGCGGCGATCACGGCGGCGACCGCGAGCGCGATCGGCAGACCGCGCAAGACCGGCGGCGGGTCCTGGGCGGCGGGCGCGGCCGGCGGGATCCAGCCGCAGCGCGGGCAGTGGCCCGAGGGCGTGCCGGTGACGTACGTCTTGCAGGCCACGCAATGAAATGGTCCGGGTGCCGGAGCGGGCGAGTGCGCCCCGCGCGCTTCCTTCACCTAGCGGCCATGTCGCCGAGGATCGCCACGCACTCGGCGACCCACGGGTCGCGCGCGAGGCCATCACGCCAGCGCGTCGCGCGGTCGTCGACCTTGACGCCCGGTCCGGGCGCGACCGTCGGCGTCGCGGCGTCGTCGATCGTGGTCACCGCGAGCTCGGGCGAGAGCTTCTTGGTGTCGGTCGACGTCGCTTCGAGCGCGGTGTCGAGATCGTGGTGGCGCTTCTCCCACGCCGTCTTCGCGAGCGGCATCCGCGTGTCCTCGCGCTCGGCACGCAGCACCTTGTTCGAGCTCGCGATCTTCGAGAGCAGCGGGTCCTTCGCGACGCGCGCCGCGCTCAGCTCCGCGAGCTTGCCGATGTTCCACGTCCCTTTCCAGTCGACGTGCTTCGCCTCGTCGATCTTCGACCACGCGATCGCGTGATCGAGCTTGCCCTCGCCGAGATCGAGGTAGCCGACGCGGTCGGGCAGCGTGATGTCGGGCTTGACGCCCTCGAGCTGCGTCGAGCTGCCGCTGACGCGGAAGAATTGCTCGATCGTCAGCTTGAGGTCGCCGAGATCGTCCTTGCTGCCGACGACGTGATCGAGATCGACCAGCGTCTGCACCGTGCCCTTGCCGTGCGTCTGCTGCCCGACGATCACCGCGCGGTGATAGTCCTGAAGCGCGCCGGCGAGGATCTCCGATGCCGACGCGCTGAAGCGATCGACGAGCACGATCATCGGGCCGTCGAAGTCGGCGCCGGCCTGCTTGTCGGACAGCACCTCTTGCTCGCCTTCGTTGTTGCGCACCTGCACGACCGGGCCTTCGTCGATGAACTCGCCGGTCAGCTTGACGGCGTCTTGCAAGTAGCCGCCGCCGTTCTCGCGGATGTCGAGCACGATGCCGTTGACCTTGCGCGCGCGCAGCTCGCCGAGCAGGCGATGGATGTCCTGCGATGCCATGCGGGCGCCGGGGTTCGGACCGCCGTAGAACTCCGGCAGGTGAATGTAACCGTACGTCTTGCCCTTGCGCGCGAGCAACGCGGCGCGCGCGTACGCCTCTTCGATCACGATCACGTCGCGCGTGATCGCGAGCGTCTCCTCGTGGCCGTCGGGCTTCTGCACGTGCAGATGCACGATCGTGCCCTTCGGGCCGCGGATCATCTGCACGACGTCGTCGAGGCGCATGTCGACGACGTCGACCACGTCCTTGCCCTCGTTCTGCACGGCCGTGATCAGGTCGCCGGGGCCGAGCCCGCCGTGCCGCCACGCCGCGCCGCCCGGCACGAGGTCGACGACCTCGATGTAGTGATCGCGCTCGCGCAGCGACGCGCCGATGCCCTCGAGCGAGCCCGACATGTGGATGTCGAAGTTCTGCTTGTCCGCCGGCGGCAGGTAATCGGTGTGTGGATCGAACGTCGACGTCACCGCGTTGACGAGATCGCTCGCGGCATCGATCGGCTCGGGATGGCGCAGCCGCGCGAACCGGCCGGCGTACTGCTTGGCGAGCTCGGTGCGCGCCTTGGCCTCGCGCTCCTCGGGCGTCGCCGGGATCTCGGCGACCGGCATCGTGCGATCTTCCTCGGTGTCGGAGCCGGTGTCGCCCGACTTCGGCTTGGGGCCGGCCTTGGCCTTGAGCTTGGCCACCTTGTCGAGCCGGTCCTCCATCTGACCGACCCGCTCGAGCACCTGCAGCTCGAGGCGCTTGCGCCAGCGATCGCGCAGCTCGTCCTCGGTCGCGGCCGGCTCGACCTTTTTCGGATCGGTCTCGACGAATTCCTCGTCGTCGTGGTTCATCGGCTGCGCGAGCAGCTCCTGCACGAGCTTGTCGACGACGTCGATGCGCGCGAGGAAGATGCGCTCGCCTTCGTGGGCGAGCTCGAGCGAGCCGGCGCGCATCTCGTCGCCGATGTGATCGGCGTGGCGGGCGAGCGCCTCGCGATCGCTCTTCAAGAGGAACACCTTCTCGCCGTCGAGTCGGTCCATGTAGGCGGCGAACGCCTCGCGCGAGATCGTCGCGTCGATCGGCTTGTGCAGCAGGTGATCCTCTTCGAGCAGGTGCGCCACGGCTTTCGACAGGGCGATCTCCCGCGGATCGGCGGGCGTGGCCGGCAGCGCCGGTGGGCCGGCCGGCGGGGGATCGTTGATCGCGGCGGGGACTGCGTGCGGAGCCTCGGCGGGAGGGGCGCCGTTGGGAGCCTTCGCGGAGCAGGCGATCGCGACGATCAGGAGCAGGCAACGACGCATCCTCTGATGGTAGCTGGTGCCGGCGAGATCCGCTTCTCGTTAACGAAAAGTTGCCCCTGCTCCCGAAGCCGGTCTAGGGATTCTGGTGGGCACCATGGACTCTGCGAACCTCGCAGTCGCACTCGACCCTCCATGTGACGAGCCGGTCGCGCCCGCCGCGCAGCTGCGCGGCACCTCGCGCGGGCTCGAGATGGTCGTCAACGGACGGGCCACGGCCGACGAGATGGCCGTGGCCCTCGAGGAACGCCTCGACGAGGCGCCGGGCTTCTTCCGCGGCAGCGACGTGCGCGTCGCGGTCGAGGACGGCCCGCTCGCGGCGGGCTGCCTGGCGCGCCTGGACGAGCTCGCGGCCCGGTTCGGGCTGCGGATCGTCTCGATCGCGCCCCGCGACCCGGTCCCACAACCGAACCTCGCCGCCGGATCGGCGCCTTCGGCCGCCGATTTCGCGGAAGAAGCCCCCACCGGCTCGGCGTTGACGCCACTGCCGCCGATCCTGCCGGCCGCGCCGGCCGAGCCCGTGATGCTCGCCGAGGCCGAGCTGACCGCGCTCGTGCAGCTCGTCGAGCCCGGCGAGGTCTCGTTCGAGGAGCCGACGCAGACGCAGATCGCCGCGCCGATCGCGCTCGCCGCCACGCCCGAGACCGCGCTGCCGCCCGAGGCCGGCCCGCGGCTGGTCGTCGGCCCGGTGCGCTCCGGCGTGATCCTCGAGCACGTCGGACACGTGATCGTGTTCGGCGACGTCAATCCGGGAGCCGAGGTCCGCGCGAGCGGCAGCATCGTCGTGCTCGGCCGCATGCGCGGCACCGCGCACGCCGGCATCGGCCAGGATTGCGGCTTCATCCTCGCGCTGCGGCTCGAGCCGCAGCAGCTCCGCATCGGCCGGATGGTCGCGCGCGCCGGCGACGGCGACGCACCGAGCGACGCGGAGATCGCGTACGCGACCAGCGAGCAGATCATCGTCGAACGCTACTCCGGCAAATTGCCGCGCAACCTCGCCACGAGCTTGTAAGGAGTCACCATGGGTCGAGCCATCGTCATCACGTCTGGCAAGGGTGGGGTCGGCAAGACGACCACCACCGCGAACCTCGGCACCGCGCTCGCGCAGCTCGGCTATACGGTCGTGCTGGTCGACGCCGACATCGGGCTGCGCAACCTCGATGTCGTGATGGGCCTCGAAAATCGCATCGTCTACCACGTGGTCGACGCGATCCGCGGCAAGTGCCCGGTGCAGAAGGCGCTGATCAAGGATCGGCGGCTCGAGAACCTGTGGCTCCTGCCCGCGTCGCAGACCGACGACAAGGACGCGGTCACGCCCGAGGACATGCGCAGCCTCGTGTTCGAGCTCAAGATCAACTACGACTTCGTGCTGATCGATTGCCCGGCCGGCATCGAGCAGGGCTTCAAGAACGCGATCGCCGGCGCCGACGAGGCGATCGTGGTCGCGACCCCGGAAGTCTCGTCGATCCGCGACGCCGACCGCGTGGTCGGCCTGCTCGCGGCCGCCGACGTGCCGGCCCGGCTCGTCGTCAACCGGATCTCGCCGCAGCTGGTGAAGCGCGGCGACATGCTGTCGCAGTCCGACGTGATCGAGATCCTCGCGCTCGAGATGCTCGGCGCGATCCCACTCGACGATCAGGTGATCGCGACCACGAACAAGGGCGTGCCGGCCGTGCTCGAGGGCAAGTCGTTCGCCGCGAAGGAGTTCGTGCGCATCGCGCGCGTGCTCGCCGGCCAGGAGGTCGAGGAGAAATCCTCGGTCGGCTTCTTCACCCGCATCGGCCGCGCGCTCGGCCTGACGGCCTCGCCGGCGTGAGGAGTAGATCGATGTGGCAAGGCATCAAGAGCTTCTTCGGCGGCAAGCCGAGCCGCGAGGTCGCGAAGGGGCGGCTGCACCTCGTGCTCGCGCACGATCGCACCGGCCTCGACGGCGGCCGGCTGCAGGAGATGCGCAACGAGATCGCGGCCGTGCTCGCGAAGTACGTGCCGATCGACGCCGAGGCGGTCGAGATCCAGATCGAGACGCGCGCGCGCGCGACGCAGCTCACGGTGTCGAGCGCGATCCAGCCGCGGAACGCGTAGCGCTCGCCAGCGGGTTCGCGATCAGCCACGCGACCGTGCCGGGCACGACCCAGGCGGCGAGCGCGAACGCGACGGTGTCGTAGCTGCCGGTGCGATCGACGGCCCACCCGATCAGCGGATTGCCGATGATCGCCGCGAGCGACTGGGCTCCCGCGAGCACGCCGCCTGCGAGCGCGACCTGCGCGTGGTCGACCCGCGCGAACAGATCCGCGGTGACGAGCGTGTAGAGCGCGCCGCCGCCGGCCATCGTCACCGACAGGACCGCGATGCTCTGCCAGGGCGTCGACGCGAACGGCAGCGCGACCATCGCGGCGGCGAGCACGAGCGCGACGGCGACCAGGAGGCGCGGCGGCGTGCCGTCGGCACGGCGCATGCGCGCGGCGAGATCGCCGAACAGGAGCGCACCGGCCAGGTCGAACACGAGCGGCGGCAGCCACAAGTAGTCGCCGATCGCGCCCTGCTTCACTCCGAACGTGCCGGCGAGATACTTCGCGCCCCAGGTCAGCGTCAGCGCGATGCCGGGCGCGGCCGCGAAGATCGCGACGAGCGCGCGGATCATCGCGGGCTCGCGCAGGAGCCGGACGATCTCGGGCCAGCCGGCACGCGGTGCGTGCTCGCGCGGGCCGTCGAGCACGGCGCGCACCCTGGGTAGCGACGTCAGCACGATCCACGGCACGAGCCACGCGAAGCCGACGAACGCCGTGCCGAGGAACGCGCCGCGCCAGCCGATCTCGTCGGAGAGCCAGCTCGCGAGCTTCGGCGCGATCGCCGCGCCGATCGACGAGCCCACGAACAGGACGCCGAAGCCGCGCGCGCGATCGGCCGGGCCGAGCACGCGCTGCACGGTCTGCGCGGCACCCGGAAAGCCCGGGCCTTCAGCGACGCCGAGCGCGACGCGCAGCGCGAACAGGCCCACGAGATTCGGAACGAGCGCGTGCAGCGCGGCGACGGCGGACCACACGAGTAGCGAGCCGAGCAGGCCGCGCCGCGCGCCCATCCGCCCGATCCACCAGCCGCCGAGTGGAGTCGCGAACAGATACGCGAACGCGAACGCCGAGCCGAGCAGGCCGTACTGGGTGTCGGTGAGCTCGAGTGCCTTCGTCACCGACGGCGCGAGCGCGGACAACGTCTGACGATCGACGTAGCTGACCGTCATCGTCAGCATCGCCGTGATCGCGATCGCCCAACCGAGCGTGCGGCTCAGAGGCTGTGAACCTTTCAGGTTCGCAGCCTCACCTGGTCCGGAACGGGATTGCTTCACAATCCCTTAGTGGACGAGAAACCACTTCACGCCTGCCATGACCTCGAGATGGAAGTGATTGCGGTGCGGCTTGTTGTAGTTCGGCGTGAGCACGACGTTGAACAGGTGGCGATCGACCGCCTCGCACAGGATGGCGCGGATCTCGGTCGACTCCGGTGTGACCTTGTCGGCCTTCGCCTTGTCGCCGCACGTCGGCGCGGCGCCGATATGGCCGTGGAAATCCTTCAACACGACGAGCTTGGTGCCGTCGGTCTTGACGAAGCTCGCGGCATCGAGCGCGAGCGCGCCGGCGTGCTGGATCGCCTCCTTGTCGTCGGGCCACGATTTCGGCGGCGGCCGGTACATCGAGTAGTGACGGACCTCGACGACGTCGTGCGCGGCGAGGATCTGCGAGAAGTCGTCGAGCGCGAGGACCAGCCGACAATCCGCGATCTCGTACGGCGTGGTCTCGCGCGACGATTCGCTGACGTCGGCGTGGAACGTCACGCCGTGCAGCGGACCGAGCAGGCGAACCGGTGCACGCACGCCGCGCGCGGATTCGCGCACGAACGCGATGTGCCGGACCGCGAGCTCGGTCTCGCAGTCGCCTTGCGAGAGCTGGCCGTAGCGCACGGCCGGCGAGCGATCGGCGTCGCTCGGCGAGCTGAACCGCGACGACGACGCGGTTCGTGCGTGCTTGCGCGCGTGCGAAGGCGAGTCAGCGTGGGCCGCGCCCGCGGCCAGCACGACCAGCACTCCGGCAACGCGCCTCACCCGCTGATCGTAGCAGCTCGCGCGTGCTCCAACGTGCGCGATGTACGTACATGTCCACGGGAACATGGCTCGTGCGATCCACGTATGATCGGCGTTGGTGGACCTGGATCCGAACGACCCGTTGCTGGGGGCTGTGGTGGGCGGGCGCTACCGCATCGAGCGCAAGCTCGGCGAAGGCGGGATGAGCAGCGTCTACGAGGCGAAGCATCTGAAGTTGCATCGCTCGTTCGCGATCAAGGTGCTGCTGCCGACGCTGGTCGATAACCCCGAGGCGCAGCGTCGGTTCGAGCTCGAGGCCGAGATGCTCGCCGGGCTCAATCACCCGAACGTCGTCGAGATCACGGACTGGCAGATGCTCGACGACGGCTCGCCGTGCATGGTGCTCGAGTATCTGCACGGCGCGACGCTGCGCGCGCGCATGACGCGCGGCCCGTTGCCGTGGGAAGCGATCGCGAAGATCGGCGACCAGACGATGTCGGCGCTCACGCTCGCGCACCGCAACGGCATCACGCACCGCGATCTCAAGCCCGACAACATCTTCATCGCGATCGACGACGTCGGCGACGAGCGGGTGAAGCTGCTCGACTTCGGCGTCTCGAAGCTGCGCGGCCTCGGCACGATGACCGGCGTCTACAACATGCTCGGCACGCCGTCGTACATGTCGCCCGAGCAGGCGATGGGCAACAGCGCGGAGGTCGGGCCGAAGACCGACGTGTGGGCGATGGGCACGATCCTGTACGAGCTCGCGACCGGCCGCGCCGCGTTCGCGTGCGACAACCTGGCCGACACGCTGATGCGGATCACGACGACGCCGCCCGATCCGCTCATGGCGCTCCGTCACGACGCGCCGGGCGCGTTCATCGAGCTGGTCGAGCGCGCGCTGTCCCTCGATCCGGCGCGGCGCATCGTCGAGATCGACGAGCTGCGCGTGCGGCTGCGCGAGGCGCTCGATCCGCGGAACATGTATCGCGTCAACACGCCGATCCGCGGCGTGCCGCTCGTGATGGCGCCGCCCGCGCCCGCCGGATCGACGCCGCTGGCGAATCCGCTCGGTGCGCCCGGTGGGCCGCGCGCGAAGCCGCCGACCGGCGGGCAGGCGATCTTGCCGATCCCGGTGCCGATCGCGGCGTCGGGCACGTCGGCGGTGAAGGTGTCGTCGTGGAATCGCCGGCGCGTGCTGTGGATCGCGGGCATCGCCGCGATCCTGGTCAGCGGCGGAGCGGCTGCGATCGTGCTCGCGATGTGAGCTGGCCGCGCGCGGCGAGGTAGCGCGGCGACGCCGCGAGCTGCACGACGTGGCGCGCCGCGACCGGGCCGCCGGCGAGATCGATCGCGACCGCGATGTCGCCGCACGCGAGCAGGCCCGAGCGATCGGCCGCCCGCCGGCACGCGGCGAGATACGCGGACGGATCGAGCGGCTCGGTCGCGGCCGCGAGCCGGTCGGCGAGCTTGCGGCGCAGTTGCACCGACAGCAGCGAGCGCAGGCGCTCGGCCTCGCGTGCGAGATCGAGGTCGCCGGGATCGGGTGACTTGCCGAACGCGTGGGCGAGCGCGGCGACGAGCTGCTCGAACTCCTCGCGCTCGCAGCCGGCCGCGAACAGCCGGCGCGGCCGCGCGAGCTCGACGCACCGGCCGAGCTCGAAGCGCAGCTCGGCGTTGTCGCGTGCTTCGGCATCGCTGCGCGTGTGCGCGCGCAGATCGGCGAAGCGGCGGCCGACGACGATCACGGGCGGCGACGCGAGCAAGAGCGTGAGATCGGCGCGGGCGCGCGCCGACGTGTAGAGCAGCGCGACCGGTCCGTCGAGCGCCTTGGACACCTGCGGGTACATCGCGACGATCGCGGCTTCGCTCCCGGCCGACATCCGGCGTGCGTCGCCGAGGCCGGCGCGATCGAGCGCCGATTTCGGATCGAGGCACACGAGCGCCGCGGCCTCGCCGAGCAAGTCGAGCACGTCGACGAGCGGCGCATCGCCGGGATCGTCGACGAGCGCGGCGCGGGTCTCGCGATCGAGCGGGCCGGCGTACGCTTCGTCGGAGGCCATCGCGCGCGACGGCTGCGCGGCGAGGTTCGTGTCGTCGGGGCTCGATCGCGCGCCGAGCGCACGCGAGAGCTCGAACATCGCGCGCGCGTGCTCGACGTTGCCGGCGCGCGCCAGCTCGCGCGCCCACGCGAGCACGTCGGCCGGTTGCTGCTCGGCCTCGACGAGCGCGGCGAGCGCGTCGCCGGCGGGCCGGCCGTGCGACGCGGCGAGCTCGACCAGGCCGCGCCGCGCGGCGAGCGCGCCGTCGGACTCGGGTGCGATCGCGACGGCGCGTTGATACGCGGCGAGCGCGGCCCGGCCTTCGCCGCGCGCGTGCTCGGCGTCGCCCAGCCGGCGCCACAGCTCGGCGCGGCGCGGATCGCCTTCCGCGGCGTCGCCGTTCGATTCCCAGCGGGCGAGCGCGCGCGACAGCCACGACGCGGCCGCTTCGAAATCCGCGGCGTCGAGCACGACCGCGCTCGCGCACGCGATCGCGTCGACGTCGTACGGATGCGCGGCGACGAGCTTCTTCGCCATCGCGCGCGCCGCCGCGAGCTCGCCGCCGGCGGCATACGCCTGCACCGACTCTTCGGCGAGCTCCTTCTTCGCGCGCGGATCTTGCTCCAGCTCGGCGAGCCGCTCGCACGTGATGCCGCGCTCGGGCGCGCCGCGCTTGCGCTGCACCGCGAGCAGCTTGCGCAGCACGTTCGCGTCGCCGGCGTCGGCGGCGTGCATCCAGCACTGCTCGGCCCGCGCGCTGTCGCCGCGCTCGGCGGCGGACTCGGCGAGCGCGTGCCACGCGGCGCCGCAGCGCGGATCGACGCGGACGGCGGCCTCGTAGTGCTTCGCCGCGTTCGCCGGCCGCAACGCGCGCACCTCGGCCTGCGCGGCGCGGACGAGCCCGGCGGCGACCGCGGCCGCGTGCTGCGGCGCCTCGGGATGCTCGGCGAGCGAGCCGAGGTGGATCGCGGCCTCGCGCCAGAGCTTGCGCTGAAAGCAGCTCTCGCCGAGCGCGAGCGTGATCTCGAGATCGCGGCGCGCGAGGTGATGGGCCTCCTGCAACAGCTGGTGCGCGTGATCGCCGTCGCCGGTCGCCGCGACCGCGGCCGCGTAGCGATGCACGAGCTTCGCGAGGTGCTCGGGTCGAGTGTCCTCGGGCGCGTGGGTGAGCGTGTCGCGCAGATGCGCGACCGCCTCGTCGGGCGGCAGCTGATCGGCGCGGGCGAGCGCGCGCTCGAGCGCGAGCGCGTTGTGAACCTCGGCGAGCTCGGCGCGCACGCGATCGTCGTTCGGCGCGAGCTCGGCCGCGCGTTCGAACGCGCGCGCGGCGGCGCGCAGATCGCGCGCGTCGCGGCATTGCCGCGCGTACTGCACGAGTCGCTCGCGCGCCGGTTGATAGTCGGGCGCCGCCGCCAGCAGCTCGTCGACGACTTCGGCCGCGGCCTGACGCTCGCCGCCTTCGTCGAGGATGCCGGCGAGCCGCATGCGCAGCGCGGCGATGCGATCGGTCGGCGCGCCGTCGGCGACCGCCTCGGCCACGCGCGCGGACAGCACGTCGGCGGCTTCGCGTGCCTTGCCCTCGCGCGCGAGCACGCTCGCGTAATCGACGAGCCCGCTGACGTGATCGGGTGCGTCCTTCGCGGCGCGTGCGACGAGCGCCGCGGCACCCGCCTGGTCGCCGGCCTGCTCGAGCGCGCGGGCCTGCGCGCGCAGCGCGATCGCGCGGTCGGTCGCGTTCGGCGCGAACGTCGCGATCGTGCCGCGCACCTCGGCGAGCTCGGTCCAGCGCGCGAGGCGCTCGAGCAGCTCGTCGAGCGCGCGCCACGCTTCGCCGTCGGTCGGGCGATGCGCGACGATCGAGCGGTACATCGCGACCGCTTGCTCGAGCTTGCCGTGGTCGCGATACAGCTTCGCGGCGGCGCGCGCGGCGGCGTGCGCGCGGCTGCCGGTCGCGAGCTCGGCGAGGGTCTCGAACGTCGCGGCCGCCTTGGCCCACGCGTCGGCGCGCCGGTACAGCCACGCGAGCCGATCGAGGTGCTCGACGTCGCCGGGTGCGAGCGCGACCAGCGCCTCCATCGCCGCGATCGTCTCGAGCGGCTGGTCGAGGTTCTCGTGCACGTCGACGAGCTCCTCGTAGAACGCGGCCGCGAGGTCCTTGCTCGTGACGGCCTGGACTTCGTCGCCGAGGAGCAGCGCGAGTTGCTCGCGCGCCGCCTGGTCGCCGGCGAGCGCTCGCAGCTGGTGACGCGCATCCGCATCGTGCGGGCGAGCGCGCACGTTCGCGATCGCCTTGCGCAGCGCCTGCAGCGGGTCGGGATCGATCTCCTTCGCCTCGATGCGTTGCCAGCGCCGCGTGCGAACGTCGTCGTCCATGCGCGCGGCAAGTCTATACGCACGCGGGCTTGAAGACCTTCTTCGCGCCCTGGAAGTAATAGGGCGGGTTGCAGTCGACGGCAGGCGTCTTCGCCGCCGCGGGCGGCGCCTTCGCGGGCACCGGCGGTGGCGGCGGAGCCAGCGCAGATCTCGGCCCCGCGCGCACGATCCGTTTCGGCGCGGCGACCACCGCGGGCGCGCGCTTCACCGCGACCGGCGGCCGTGGAGTTGCCACGACCGGCGGCGCGCAGGTCGCACGTTCGGGCGCGAGCGGTTCGGGCACGCTCGGCGGTGGCGGCGGGGTCGGCGCCGCGGCCGCGGGAGGCGGCGCGAGCTGCTGCAGCGCCATCGCCGGCCGATCATCGCGGCCGAGCGCGAGCGCGAGCACGATGCCGGTCACGGCCGCGGTCGCGCCCGCGATCGCGAGCCAGCGCGACCACGCCCGCCGCTCGCCGTGCTCCGACGCGATCTGCACCGGCACGGACAGATCGCCGAGCTTCGGGCTCGCCGCGCGCGCGACGTCGCCGCGCCAGGCCGCCTCGTCTTCCGCGATCATCCGCTCGCGTTCCTCGAGAAAATCCCTCGCCGCGTTCGCGAGCCATTCCGCGACCTCGGCGGCGGTCGCGATCGGCACCGCGGCGGCGACGGCCTCCTCCATCTCCTGCGCGGTGCGCCAGCGCGTGCTCGGATCGGCGGCGAGCCCCTTCATCACGATCGGCTCGAGCGCCGCGATCTGCTGCCAGCGATAGCCGCTGATCATCGCGCGCTGATCGGCGAGCTCCTCGGTCGGCGTCGGCAGCTCGTTCGCGACGATCCGCGCGACGAGCTTGTCGACGCCGAGGCTCGCGCGGTTGAGCCGGTGTCCGGTGACGAGCTCCCACAGCACGATCGACAGCGAGAAGATGTCGCTCTGGTGCGTCGCCTTGCCGCGGATGTGCTCGGGCGCGGAGTACGCGAGCTTGCCCTTGAACGTGCTCTTGCGCGTGACGTGAGCCGCCGCCGCGGCCTTCGCAACGCCGAAGTCGACGAGCCGCGCGGCGCCGTCGGTCGCGACCAGGATGTTCTGCGGCGACACGTCGCGATGCACGACGTGCAGCGGCTCGCCCATCTCGTCGACGGTCTCGTGCGCCGCGTGGAGGCCGGCGAGCACGCCGCACGCGATCGCCGCGGCGACCGGCACCGGCACGTGCGAGCCGGCATCGGCCGCGATCTGCAGGAGCCGCGATAGCGGCGCGCCGCGCACGTACTCCTGCACGAGCACGACCTCGCCGTCGGCGGTGACGACGTCGAGCACCGGAACGACGTTGCGGTGGTGCACCTTCGACGCCACGCGCGCTTCGTCGAGAAACATCGCGACGACCTCGCCGTTCTTCGCGAGCTCGGGATGCAGCCGCTTGGCCGCGACGATGCGCGAGAACCCGACGTCGCCGACGAGATGCGCGAGGTGGATCGTGGCCATGCCGCCGCGCGCGATCGGACGGTGCAGCAGGTACCGTCCGATCACCAGCGCATTCGGTTGCACGTTCTCGCTCACGCGTTATGCGTGACCGTTGCACGGCACCGGCTGTCGGTCGCAAGGGTGCGCTAGGTCCACACCCGCGCGTCGCGCAAGGCGCGTTACGGACTTGCGGATACCCGTCGTCGACGATGTAAGGTCGCCAGCGCGATCGCGAGCAGCGTGCTCGATCCGCCGCCGGCGGAGCCGTCGCACCGCAGCGCGGGCGCGCGCCAGCGCGACTCCGAGGCAAAGTGCCACAGTTGCCGCGGCCCGAGGCGAGCCCATCGCTCATTAATGGCCTCAGATCGGTGATCGCCTGTGGGTAGACACGTTACTGCTCGCGGCGGACCCTGCGCCCGAGGAAGACCACGATGAGGATCGCCTGCTGTCTTGCTGTTGCCTTCGCGGTGCTCGCGGCGTGTGGTGACAACATTCACCCGCAAGAGACGCCCGACGCCGCGTCGACGGTCGACGCGCCGACCGGCTTCGTCGAGGCGACGCATCAGGCCGCGCCGCAGGTGCAGAGCGGCGGCGGCCCGGTGCTCGCGTCGCCGAAGGTGCAGCCGATCTTCTTCTCGACCGACTCCGACGCGGAGGCGACGCTCGAGGACCTGCTCCACATGATGGTGGGCTCGACGTACTGGCAGGCGGTCGGCACCGAGTACGGCGTCGGCGATCTGACGGTCCTGCCGAGCATCGTGTCGACCGACACGCCGCCGACCACCGACGACGATCTGCAGACGTGGCTCGGCACGCAGTTTCCGACCCCCGATCCGAGCACGATCTACACGGTGTACCTGCCGATGGGCGTGACGCTCACCGAGGGCAACTCGGCGAGCTGCACGTCGTTCGCCGGCTATCACTCGGAGACCGACGCCGGCATGGTGTACGCGCTCATCCCGCGCTGCACGTCGAACGTGTTCAGCGGGCCGCTCGACGTCGTGACGTACGCGACCAGCCACGAGCTGCTCGAGGCGTCGACCGATCCGCATCCGTTCAGCGATCCCGCGTACACCGAGATCGATCAGGACCACCTCGCGTGGGGCCGCACGCCGGGCGCCGAGCTCGGCGACATGTGCGAGTACGTCGACGCGGCGTTCCAGCCGCTCGTCGGCAACTACCTCGTGCAGCGCACGTGGTCGAACGCGTCGGCCGCGGCCGGCCACGATCCGTGCGTGCCGGTGCTCGCCGGTCCATACAACGGCGCCGCGCCGAATCTGCCCGACCTCACGATCACGACGCACGGCGGCCAGCAGGTCATGACGAAGGGCATCACCGCGAACTTGAACCAGCCCGTCGATCTCGAGGTCGATCTGTTCACCGACGCGCCGCAGCCGACGCTCTACACGGTGGCGGCCTACGACGCCGCGCAGTTCAACGGCAGCGCGCCGAACTTCCGCTTCACGTGGCAGAAGTACTTCGGCACGAACGGCGACAAGCTCAACCTCACGATCACGCGTACCGTCGCCGGCAACGGGCACACGAACGAGATCGTGATCTTCGGCCAGAACGGGCAGGGCCAGACCGTCTCGGAGTGGTGGGCATACGTCGCCGGACAGTAAGCCGGCCCGAAGCCTGAAGCGTGAAGCCTGAAGCCTGGTAAGGTCCGCCGGCCATGAACCGGAAGGGCGACCACATTCGACGCGTCGGGCTCGTGTTCTCGGGCGGGCCCGCGCCGGGTGCGAATGCGGTGATCTCGTCGGCCGCGATCTCGTTCATGGAGGACGGGCGCGAGGTCATCGGGTTCTTTCACGGCTACTCGAACCTCGAGCTGTATCACCCGGTCACGCACCGGCTCCTGCCCGACGAGCACTACCGCATCTTCATCGACAAGGATCTGTCGGGGCTGCGCAACTCGCGCGGCATCGTGATCGGCACGGCGCGCACGAACCCGGGCAAGGGCATCGACAAGCCGAGTGACCTCGACGATCCGCAGAAGACCTTGCGCCTGCGCAACGTCTACAACGCGATGGTCGATCTCGAGATCGATGCGCTGATCTCGATCGGCGGCGACGACACGCTGAAGACGGCGAACTTCCTGTACGAGTATCAGAAGCGACTTCCGAAGGAAGCGCGCCGCGTGCAGGTCGTGCACTTGCCCAAGACGATCGACAACGACTATCGCGGCATCGACTTCACGTTCGGGTTCTTCACGGCGGTCGACGTGATGGCGAAGGAGCTCCAGAACCTGCGCGCCGATGCGATCGCGACCTCGAGCTACTTCGTCGTCGAGACGATGGGACGCAAGGCCGGATGGCTGTCATACGGCGTGGCGATCGCGGGCGAGGCGAACCTCGTGCTCGCGGTCGAGGACGTCGCGGGCGACTTGCTCGCGAAGGGCAGCACGCCGGACCGGCCGCTGCTGTCGCTCGATGCGCTCGTCGACCGCGTCGTCGATCTGATGATCGCGCGCGAGAAGCGCGGCAAGCACTACGGCACGGTCGTGCTCGCCGAGGGCCTCGCCGAGATGCTGCCGGAGGACCAGATCCAGAACCTGCCGCGCGACGAGCACGGCCACCTGTCGCTCGGCCGCATGGATCTCGGCAAGCTCGTCGCGCAGCTCGCCGGCAAGCGCTACGAGCAGCGCGTCGGCCGCAAGAAGAAGCTGACCGGCCTGCAGCTCGGCTACGAGTCGCGGTGCGCGCCGCCGCACGCGTTCGACGTCATGCTCGGCAGCCAGCTCGGCATCGGCGCGTATCGCGCGCTCGTCGAGGAAAACCTCGACGGCCACCTCGTGAGCGTCGTCGGCCAGCTCGACCTCGCGTACGTCCCGTTCAAGGAGCTCGTCAACCACCAGACGCTCAAGACCGAGGTGCGCTTCATCAAGAGCGGCAGCGACTACCACCGGCTCGCGCGCTTCCTCGAGACGCGCACCGACAAGATCGTCGACTGGAGCCCGGGAAGGCGCGTCGAGCGATGAGCTCCGCGACGCTCCGGCGCGCCGACGATCTCGCGGGGATGACCGTGCTCGACGAGCACGGCCAGCCGGTCGTGCTCGGCACGCTGTGGCACGACCGCGCCGCGGTGCTCGCGTTCGTGCGCCATTTCGGTTGACTGCACTGCCGCGAGCACGTCGTGCAGTTGCACGAGTACGAAGCCGAGATCCGCGCCGCTGGCGCCGAGCTCTACGTGATCGGCAACGGCACGCCGAATTTCATCGCGGGCTTTCGCGACACGACCGGCTTCACCGGCACGATGCTGACCGATCCTTCGCTCGCCGTGTACCGCGCGGCCGAGCTGCGCCGCGGCCTCCGCACGTTCGTGTCGCTGGGCGCCGCCGCGCGCACGGTCGGCGCGCTCGCGCGCGGTTTTCGCCAGGGCCGCACCCAAGGCGACGCCCTGCAGCAAGGCGGCGTGCTCGTCATCGCGCGCGACGGCCGCGTGCTGTGGCAGCACATTTCGGAATCTCCCGGCGATAACGCCGATCCCGAACAGATCGTACGCGTGCTGCGCGCAGCGTAGCGGTACAATGATCGGGTGGCGCCGATCACGCTCGCCGTGGTCCCCTCCGCGACTCCGGGCGATGCCGGTGCGCTGGGGCGGTTGTGCGATGCGCTCGCGGCGCTACTCGACACGCCGGTGCGCGGCATGCGTCCCGAGTCGTACTCCGCGCTCGTCAACGAGCTCGAGATGGATCGCGTGCAGTACGCGTGGATGCCGCCCGCGCTGGTCGCGATCGCGTCGGAGAAGCTCCGCGTCGCGCCGTTGCTGTCGTCGGTGCGCGGCGATCGCACGGACTACTGCTCCGCGCTGTTCGTCACCGCCGACAGCTGGATCGAGAACACCGAGCAGCTGCGCGGCACGCGCGTCGCGTGGGTCGATCGCACGTCGGCATCGGGCTACCTCATGCCGCGCCTGCATCTCGCGGCCGGCGGGATCGATCCCGAGGCGCTGTTCGGCGAGGAGCTGTTCGTGCGCTCGCACGCCGAGGTCGTGCACGCGGTCGTCGCCGGGCGCGCCGATTGCGGCGCGACCTACGCGCAGCGGCCGGCGGATGGCGAGCCGGTCCGGCGCGCCGGCTTCGTCGATGTCGCCCCGCAGCGCGCGATGCGCGTGCTCGAGTGGACCGCGCAGATCCCGAACGACGTGATCGCGGGCCACGGGCTGCTCTCGAAAGCCGAGCACCGCGTGTTCGCGAGCGCCGTCCTCGCGCTCGCCGAGCGCCCCGAGGGCCGCCGCATGCTGAACGACGCGTTTCACGCCGAGCGGTTCGTCGCGACCTCGCGGCTCGCGTTGCGCCCGCTGTGGCCGATGCTGCGCCGCGCCCGCGCGTTCGGCCTGTTGCACCTGCTGTGAGCTACGGCAGCTCGAGCGCCGCCGTCAGGCGCTTCACGGTCGCGAGCTCGTGCGGCGACAGGTGGCCGTCGGCCGAGGCCGCATCGACGAGCAGATCGACGAGTGCCTGGCGTTCGGCGACCGGCAGCGCGAGCACGATCGGCAGCGCGTCGTCGAGGCCCTTGAGATCGACGACCGCGAGGCGCTCGGCGACCGTGAGGCCGAGGTCGCGCATGATGTGGTCGAGGAATGCGCGCTCGTCCTCGGTGACCATGCCGTCCGCGATCAGCACCTTCGACACCAGCAAGCACTTCGCGACATTCGGGCTCACGCGCCCCGAGTGTACTATGCTTCGCGCGATGTTCCTCCGCGCCGCCATCGCGCTCGCTGTCGTCGCCGGGCTTGCCGCACCGGCGGCGGCACAGCATCGCGAGTCGCCGCTGCGCTCGTTCGCGCGCGGTCAGGACTATCCGGTCGTCGAGCTCGTCACGATGGGCGTCGGCTCGCTGATCTGGGAACGCCACGGCCACATCGCGCTGTGCGTCGTGTACGACGATCCGAGCAAGGACGTCTGCTTCAACTACGGCATCGGAGATTTCTTGCATCCGATCGACATGGCGCTCGGCTTCTTCCGCGGCCAGAACAGCTTCTGGGCCGGGCGGATGGATCCGATGGACATGCTCGCGAGCTACGCCTACGCGGATCGCACGATCTGGGTCCAGCCGCTGCCCCTCACGGCGACGCAGAAGCAAGCGATCATCGAGCGGCTCGAGCACGACATCCTGCCCGACAATCGCTACTACGCCTACGATCACTTCTGGGACAACTGCACGACGCGCATCCGCGACATCATCGATCACGCGACCGACGGCGCGCTCAGCAAGATGATCGAGCCGAGCGATGGCAAGACCTACCGCGATCTCGCACGCGAGGGCTTCATCGGCATGCCGAGCATGTCGGAGGTCTCGCTGCTGATCACCGATATCGCGATGGGGCGCGTCACCGATCAGGTCCCCACGTACTACGAGCGCATGTTCCTGCCCCAGTTCCTGCGCGAGGCGGTGGCGAAGCGGTTCGGCATCACGCCGCAACCGATCTACATCCGCAGGGAGTGTCGCGGGAATTCGGATCCGAACTGCCTCGAGCGCGGCGTCGACGTTCCCGACGACGGCCCGAGCGGTCGCGGGTGGCTCGCGCTGTTCGCGCTGCTGTTCACCGCGCCGGCCTGGGCCACGCGCAAGTGGGGGCGCTTCCAGCGCACGGGCCTCGCGTTCGCGGTGATCCCGCAGTGGCTGCTCGGCGTCGTGTTGTGGGGGCTCGCGATCATCTCGCCGCTGCCGTACGTGCACTGGAACGAGAGCTGCCTCGTGTTCCTGCCGCTCGACCTCGGCCTCCTGTTCCTGCGCCCGGCATGGCGGCGCAAGTACGCGCGTGCCCGCGTCGTCGAGCTCGCGCTGTGTGCGGTGCTGCTCGCGATCGGCGTGCTCAAGCAGCCGCTGTGGTCGGCGCTGCTGTGGCCGCTCGTTCCTGCTGCCGTCGTCGCGTTCTGGCCGGAGCAGGACAAACGTTGAAGGCACAGCGCAGGCGACACCATTTCGAGCATCACCGCAGCGGGCGGATCGGCTGGCTGCGCGCCGCGGTGCTCGGCTCCAACGACGCGATCGTGTCGACCGCGGCGCTGATGATGGGCGTCGGCTCGACCGACGCGAGCACGCGCGCGGTCTTCGTCGCCGGCGTCGCCGGCTTGTTCGCCGGCGCGATGTCGATGGCGGTCGGCGAGTACGTGTCGGTGAGCTCGCAGCGCGATGCCGAAGAAGCCGACATCGCGATCGAGACCGCCGAGCTCGCCGAGGCTCCCGACGCCGAGCTCCTCGAGCTCACGAACATCTACGTCAAGCGCGGGCTCGACAAGCAGCTCGCGCACGAGGTCGCGAAGCAGCTCACCGCGCACGACCAGCTCGCGGCGCATCTGCGCGACGAGCTCGGCATCGAAGCGCACAAGCGCGCGCGGCCGCTCCAGGCCGCAGTGGTCTCGGCCGTGAGCTTCTCGATGTTCGCGCTGCTGCCGATCGCGGGGCTCGTCGCCGCGCCGGCCGCGTACCGGCTGGTCGCGATCGCGGTCGTCACGCTCGCGAGCCTGGCCGCGCTCGGTGTGGTCGGCGCCCGGCTCGGCGGCGCGGCGGTCGGCCGCGCGGCGCTGCGCGTCACCGTGGGCGGCGGGCTCGCGCTCGCGGTCACGGCAGGCATCGGCCGGCTGCTCGGCGCGATGGGCATCTGACATCGCTGTCGCGGTCGCGGCGATCGCGCGCGACTCGCGCGCGATAAGCCGTCGAGATCGCTCAGGCGCCGACGGCACGCGAGTTGGCAAAGGACGGCGGCATGCGTGGATCCATCTTGCTCGCGCTCGCGGCGGCGTGCGGCGCGGGAAACTCGAGCTTCGGCGGCCCATCCAACGGAGGCGGCGGTGGCACCTCGCTCGATGCCGGCGTGTCGTGCCTGTCGTCGAACGAATGCCCGACCGGCATGGTGTGCGACGAGTTCGGCATGTGCGAGGCGCCGTCGAGCGCCGGCGACGGCGGCGTTCCGCCCGAGACCGAGTACACGTTCAGTCAGCCGGCGAGCACGCAGCGCTACTTCTACGTCGCGATGACCGCGCAGAACGAGCTCGCGCGCATCGACGGCCAGACGCTCGCGGTCACCGCGACGCCGGTCGGCCACACACCGGCGGTGGTCGCGGCGATTCCCGGCAGCGATGCCGCGGTCGTGCTCGACACCACCGACTCGGCCGCGACGATCGTGCGCCCGACGGGCGTCGGCGACAACGTCGTCACGCTCGCGACGCAGCCGAACATGAACCGGCTGGACGTCGATCCGACCGGCCGCTACGCGATCGCGTGGTTCGATCTCGACAGCACGCAGTTCGGCGGCATCGGCAGCTTTCAGGACGTGACCGTGCTCGCGCTCGCGCCCGGCGGCGAGCTCGCGGTCGACCTCACCGTCGGGTTTCGCCCGCGCGACGTGCAGTTCGACGCGGCCGGCACGCACGCGTACGTGATCACGCAAGACGGCGTGTCGGCGATCGATCTCGCGTACGCGACGACTCATCCGCCGACGATCGTGCCGCCGATCCCGGTCGCCGATCCGTCGGTGTCTGCCGACGACCTCGAGGTCGACATCACGGCGAGCGGCGCGTACGCGACCGTGCGGCAGAGCGGCTACGCCGGGCTGCGCGTCGTCGACCTCGTCGCGAACCCGGGCCAGGCGTGGACGCTGCCGCTCGCCTCCGAGCCGACCGACGTCGATCTCTCGCCCGACGGCACGCGCGCGTACGCCGTGCTGCGCGACGCGAAGCAGCTCGCGATCGTCGACATCCCGGCCGACGCGATCGATCCGAGCGGCATCGACATCGTCGACCTCTCCGACGCCACGCTCGGCTCGCTCGCGCTGTCGCCCGATGGCACGCGCGGCGTGCTGTACACGAACGCGACGCTCGACAAGCGGCTGACGCTCGTCCAGCTCGACACGCCCGGTTACCCCCACGTGACGTGGCCGCTGCAGAAATCGGTGCGCGCGGTCGGCATCTCGCCGAGCGGCGGCAGCGCGCTCGTGTTGCACGCGAAGGTGCCGGGCGATCCGTCGACCGCGACGTCGTTCGACCAGTTCATCGACGAGAGCTACGGCTACTCGCTCGTCGATCTCGCGAGCGGCTTCGCGAAGCTCGAGATCACGCCGGTCGATCCGGGCGCATTCGTGTACACGCCCGACGGCGGCAAGCTCTACATCGCGCTCGGTGCCAGCAACCAGCTGCACATCGCGAACGTCACGAACGGCATCGTGACGATCGATGCGCTCGGCTCGCCGCCGACGTCGGTCGGGATCCTGCCCGATGCGAACTCGGCGTTCGTGTCGCAGACCCATCCGCTCGGCCGCGTGTCGTTCGCCGACTTCACGACCGATGCGATGCGCACGGTCACCGGCTTCGATCTCAACAGCAAGGTGGTGCCATGAGGAAGCAGAATTACCGCCAAGGCGCCAGAGACGCAGAGGCGCCAGAAGAACAGGATCGGGCCCGATCCGCACTCTGCTGGCGCCTTGGCGCTCTGGCTGGCGCCCTGGCGGTAATTCCGCTCTCCGGCTGCTGGGAAGACGACCGCCCGATCGCGTGGACGCGCGATCGCACGGTGCTGCCGCCGGTCGCGATGAAGACGAAGGTCGCGTACGTCGACTCCGCGCTCGATCGCGTGACGTTCGTCGATCTGTCGAACGACACCCCGACGATCGATGCGCGCCAGATCGGGCGCAACGCGATCGCCTCGATCCCGAGCCCGGATCGCCACACGCTGTTCGTGATCACGCGCGGCGAAGAGGCGATCTCGAAGGGGCAGATCGATCAGCCGCCGATGCTGTGGGCGGTCGATCCCGCCGACGCCTCGGCGCCGCCGCTCGGCTACGCGATCGGTTCGCCGTTCGATCAGCTCGCGGTCTCACCCGATAACACGCTCGCGGTCGCGTACTTCTCGGCGGCCGGGCCCGACTCGGCCGGGTTCTTCCGCAATCCGAACGAGCTCGCGGTCATCGACCTCACGCAGCCGCCGAGCGACACGAATCCGACGCTCAAGACGATCCGGTCGTTCGGCGCGGTGCCGAACGGGATCGTGATGACGCCGCCGATGACGATCGCCGGCGACGCCGATCCGACGCCGCGCACGTTCGCGTTCGTGCTCGCGGAGAATGACCTGACCGTGTTCGACGCGACTCATCCCGAGCGCGACGACATCTCGATCCGCCTCGACGCCGCAGGGCAGAGCGTGACGCCGCGCGAGATCGTGTTCGCGCCGGCGTCGGCGAGCGCGTACGTGCGCAGCGACAACGCGAACGACGTCCTGCAGGTGATCCTCGAGCCGCTGCCACCGGCGATGCCGGACGCGAACGATTACCTGCCGCAGCTCGCCGAGCTCGGCGCCGGCGGCGGGCCGACCGACATCGCGGTCTACGACGATCCGACCGGCACGCGCTACGTGCTCGCGGCGACGCCGAACACCGGCCAGATCGTCGTGATCCAGGCCGACACCGCGCAGTTCCGCACGATCGCGATGCCCGATCCGATCGATCGCATCATCTTGTTCCCGGAGGAGACCGCGACGGCGTCGCCCGAGAAGGCGCTGTTCGCGTCGATCTCCGCGAAGCTGCCCACGCTGCACGTGCTCGACCTCGGCGACATCTTCGATCCGCTCGTCGAGCCGACCCCGCGCACGATCACGCTCGATCAACCCGTGCGCGATGTCGTGCCCGTGCCGACGAGCACGCTCGCGATGGTCGTGCACGACGACGCGCGCACCGTGCTCGGCATGCTCGACATGGATGCCGAGACCACCGCGCCGCTGCTCGGGGTCGGCGAGCTCGACGCGTACGCGTTCACGCCGACCGGCTCGCACCTGGTCGGCGCGACCAGCGGCGTGTCGCGCATCGGTTTCGTCGAGCTCGACGACCTGCACCCCAGCGACCTCCGCCTCGACACGGCGCCGGCCGGCCTGTACGTCACCGAGAACGACAAGATCCTCGTCGATCACGACGACGATCCGTTCGGGCACGTCACGATCATCCCGTCGCCCGACGCGACGCGCGCCGACCTGCGCGTGCTCGAAGGCTTTCTCGCCGCGAACCTGCTCGACAAGGAGCCGTGACCATGCGCGCCAATGCCATCATCGCAACGATCCTGCTGTGCGCCGCGGCGGCAACCGCGCGCGCGGGCGACAACGAGCTCGAGGCCGGAGGCGAGACTCGCGCGCTGCGGTCGGCGAGCGCCGACGCGCTCACCGACGCCAGCCTCGGCGGCGGCCACTTCGCGTACGCGCGCGCGTTCGGCGAGCTCTCGCCCGGCCTCGAGCTCTGGCTCGGCGGCGGCCTCGATTTCGGCGGCGCCGGCGGCACGATGTTCCAGACGCTGACGACGACGATCGGCACGTTCGAGATCCTCGCGACCGCGCGCGTGCGCTATCGCCTGTACGACCACGTGCTCGCGACCGCGCGCGTGTCGGCGGGCTCGACGCGCACGTCGCTCGAGATCGACGACGGCATGGGCGGCGATCTGTCGGACGCCCGCTGGGGGGCGATCATGCGTGGCGCGATCGGCCTCGATCTCGCGACGCGCGAGCACGCGACCTGGTCGGCGGCACTGCGCGCCGAGCTCGGCTACGCGCGCGCGACCGCGCCCGAGCTCGTGCTGCAGCCGTCGACGCCCGACGACGGCACGTTGCGCTTGCCGATGACCGAATCGGCGATCGGCCACCTCGATCTCAGCGGCCCGTTTGCGGCAATTTCACTCGTCTGCCAGTTCTGACGTACAGTGTCGGCAATGGCCGACGACGTCGTACCGATCCGCCGCGTGATCGCCTCGCGCGAGGTCCGGATCGTGTTCCAGCCGGTCGTCGATCTGAAGACCCGCAAGGTGTTCGCCTACGAGGCGCTCGCGCGCACGTCGGCGCCCGAGTTCGACGGCCCGCTCGCGCTGTTCGCGGCGGCGGTCGCGGAGTCGTGCACGGGCGAGCTCGGCCGCCTGTTGCGGCAGATGTCGCTCGAGGGCTGCACGTCGCACCCGCTGTTCCTCAACATCCATCCGGCCGAGCTCAACGAACCGTGGCTGGTCCAGCCCGACGATCCGATCTTCCAGCACAGCGAAGACGTCTACGTCGAGATCACCGAGGGCGTGCCGCTGTCGCACTTCCGGCTGTGCCAGAACATGCTCGACGAGGTGCGCGGCCGCGGCGTCCACCTCGTGGTCGACGACCTCGGCGCGGGTTACTCGAACCTCAAGTACATCGCCGACCTGAGGCCGCGGATCGTGAAGCTCGACCGCGGCCTGATCGCGGGCCTGGTCACGAGCTCGCGCCTGTACAAGCTGGTCGCGGCGATCGTGCGCCTGTGCAAGGAGCTCGACTCCAAGGTCGTCGCCGAAGGCATCGAGACCAAGGACGAGCTGGCCGCGGTGATCGCGGCCGGCGCACAGTACGGTCAGGGCTATCTGCTGGCGCGACCGGCATTTCCGCCGCCCGAGCTGACCTGGCCCTGACGCCGCACGCGCTTGTGTGCGAACCTTGTCCTGCGTGGGCACGGCGATCCCGCAGGAGGGTACGACCTCCAACCGGTACACGATCTTGGGCCGGCTCGCCGGCGGTGGGATGGCCGACATCTTCATCGCGCGCGCGTACAGCGAGGGCGGAGTCGAGCGCCACGTCGTGCTCAAGCGCGTGCTGCCCGAGCGCGGCCGCGATCCGCAGTTCGTTCGCATGTTCCTCGACGAGGCGCGGCTCGCGGCGCAGCTGCACCACCCGAACATCGCGCAGGTGCACGACATCGGAAAGCTCGCGGGCTCGCACTTCTTCACGATGGAGTACGTCCACGGCGAAGACCTGCGCGCCCTGATGCAGCGCGTGGTCGCGCTCGGGCGCCAGCTGCCGATCCACCACGCGCTCCACGTCGCGGCGGGCACGCTCGCCGGCCTGCATCACGCGCACGAGCGGTGCGGGTCGGACGGCACGCCGCTCGGCGTCGTTCACCGCGACGTGTCGCCGTCGAACGTGATGGTGAGCTACGAGGGCGTGATCAAGCTGCTCGATTTCGGCGTCGCGAAGGCCGCGCAGCGCACGGCGGAGACCCACTCGGGAACGATCAAGGGCAAGATCGGCTATCTGTCGCCGGAGCAGGCGCAGGGCGGGGACGTCGATCGGCGCAGCGACATCTTCGCGCTCGGCGTCGTGCTGCACGAGATGCTGACCGGGCAGCGCCTGTTTCGCCGCGACACCGATTTCGCCGCGATGATCGCGATCGTCAACGAGGACGTCGCGGCGCCGTCGTCGCTGCGGCCGGAGATCTCGCCCGAGCTCGATCAGATCGTGCTGACCGCGCTCGCGAAGGATCCGGCGAAGCGGTTCGCCACCGCAGCCGACATGCTCGAGAAGATCGAGGACATCGCGGTGCGCGAGCGCCACGTGATGTCTGCAACCGCGATGGGACGGTTCTTGCGCGAGCTGTTCGGCGAGCGCCCCGAGCCGTGGATCGAGCTCGCCTCGAGCGGCCGCGATTCGCAGGTCGTGACGATCACGAGCGAGGCGCTCTCCGATGCCAAGTCGGCGCCGAATGCGCCGCGCGGGCTGGTGCCGGTGCAGCCCGCGGACCTCGACGAGAACGTGATCGAGACCCAGCTGCACGCGACGCCGGCGCTGTGGCGCGCCGAGCCGTCTCCGCGCCCCGACTCGGTCCCGACGCTGCCCGCGAGCATGGCCGCACCGACGGTGTCGTTGCGCGTGCCCGACCCGCAGCTCGCAGCGGCGCCGCCGCCGATCGCGCCCGCGCCGCCGATCGTGCCCGCGGCGCCGGTCCTTCCTTCGCCGCCGATCCTGCCGACGCAGCGGCCGGTCGTGGCGGCGCACTCGCTGGCCACGCTGCCCGGAGTGCCGCCGCCGCCGTCGTTCGGTGCGCTGCGCTACCCGCAGGCGCTGTTTCAGCCCGAGCCGACCGCGTCGGTCCGCAAGCCGGCGATTCCGCGAGCCGTGGTGATCGCGATCGTCGCGGGGCTCACGATCGGCGTCGCGATCGCGATCGTGAAGCTCTCCGGCTCGGCGCACGAGCGTGCGGTCGCGCTCGACGCGGCAGTCGCGGTCGCGCCGCCCCGGGCGGCCGAGGTGCATGCGGCGCCGACCGATGCCGCCGCCGTCGCGCTCGCACCGGATGCCGCGACGCCCGCGCCGTCGCTCGCCGATCGCGTCGCGGCGAAGGACTGGACCGGCGCGCTCGCGCTGTGCCGCGCGCGCAAACCCGACGAGCTCTCGGCAGATGATCGCACGAGCTGCGGCGTCGCCGCGTGCAATAGCCGGCAGCGCGCGCTCGCGCTGAGCTACGCGCACGGTGCCGGCGCGGACGCGATCGAACGGGCGTGCCGCGAGCACGGCATCTCGCTCGCGCCGGCCAAGCACGCACCGGTGCATCCTGCATCCCCGGATTGCGAGCGAGAACCGCTAAAATGTCAGAAGTGACTCGCGTCGCCTGGCTCGTCGCCCTGCTTGCCACCGCGCGCGCGGCGCGCGCCGACGTTCCGCCCGAGGATGCGGCGAAGGCGGTGCAGCTGTTCGACGAGGGCCGCAAGCTCCTCGAGGCGGGCCAGCTCGATCGCGCGTGCGACATGTTTGCCGGGAGCTTGAAGCTCGATCCCGAGGTCGGCACGAAGCTGAACCTCGCCGACTGCCGCGAGCGTCAGGGTCAGCTCGCGGTCGCGTATCGCCTGTTCGCGGAGGCCGAGGCCGAGGCCGCGAAGACGGGCAAGGCCGGGCGCGAGAAGTTCGCGCGCGAGCACCGCGAGGCGCTCGCCGCGAAGACGTGCCGGGTCACGCTGCACGTCGCCGAGCCGGACCGCGCCGGGCTGGTGATCGAGCTGCACGCGCATGCGCTGCCGCGCGACGCGTGGGCGGAGCAGCAGGTACTCGAGCCGGGGCCGCTCGCGGTCGACGCCACCGCGCCCGGCCGCGTCGCGTTTCACGCCGACCTCGTCGCCACGGCGGGCGGTCTGCTGGAGGTTCAGATCCCGGCGCTGGCGGTGGTCGCGGAGCATCCGCAGCAGTCGGTCGAGCCGGTCGTCCCGAGCCGATCGTGGACGCCGTATTACGTCGCCGGAGGCGGTGGCGCGCTGCTCGTCGGCAGCGTCGCGCTCGGGCTGTACGCGAAGTCGCGCTACAACGACGCGCTCACCGTGGCCGAGCCGGCGAAGAACGAGCGCATTCACAGCGCGCAGACCGAGGCCAACATCGCGACCGGCATCGCGATCGCGGGGGGCGTCGCGGTCGCCGCGGCGGTCGCACTCTACGTGCGCTCCCATCACGGTGTGGTGATCGCGCCCACAGCCGGGACGGCCTCGATCGGGCTCGCGATCGCGGGGAGCTTGTGATCCGCGGTACCATCGTTCGGTGGGGATCGGCGCATGCCGTACGCTGTGCGTCGTCGCGCTCGCCTCGGCGAGCACGACGGGCTGCAAGCAGATCCTCGGGCTGAACGATCTGGCACCCGATGCATCGACCACGCAGATGATCGATGCCCCGATCGGAGCGGACGCGGACGCGAACTGCTTCGGCACGCTGGCCACGGTGTGCGTCGATCCGCCGTCGCTGATGGCGCGAACGATCGCGGCCGCGATCGACACCGACACCGGCTGCGACTTCACGATGCCGCAGTCGGGGTCCGGCGGCGACTTGTGCGTCGTCGCCGGCACGACCGTCTCGGTTCCGGCGAGCGCGCAGGTCGCGGTGACGGGATCGCGGCCGCTCGTGATCGTCGCGACCGACACGATCGCGGTGGACGGCACGCTCGATGCGTCGAGCGGGCGCGGCACGGTCAAGGGAGCGGCTGCGAGCACGTGCGCGTCATCGAGCGGGACGGCGAACGCGATGGGGGGTGGCGGCGGCGGCGGCGGCAGCTTCGGAACGGCGGGCGGCAACGGGGGCGCGGGCGAGACCGGAGCATCCGGCGGCACGGCAAGCCAGGCGATGGCGGTCACCAGCGTGCGCGGCGGATGCGCCGGCGGCGCGGGCGGCAACGGCGACCTCGCCGGAACCGGCGGTCTCGGCGGCGACTCGGGCGGAGCGGTGTATCTCGTCGCGGTCAACTCGATCGCGATCGACGCGACCGGCGTCGTGCTCGCGAACGGCGCGGGCGGCAGCAACCCGGTGGGCCCGGAATGTGGCGGCGGCGGCGGCGGCGCGGGCGGCCTGGTCGCGCTCGAAGCTCCCACGATCACCGTCGTGGGCACGATCGCCGCGAACGGTGGCGGTGGCTCCGAGGGCACCGGGAACTCGGGGATGGCCAAACCCGGCACCAACGGCGGCTTGCCCTACGACGTGCCCGCCGCGGGAGGCTCAGGTGGCACCTCGGTTGGCGGCGACGGCGGCGCAGGTGCCGCCGCCACGACCGCCGCGGTGGTCGGACAGAACGGTCAGCCCGGCGGCGCGAACGGCGCCGGTGCCGGTGGCGGCGGCGGCGGCGCTGGCATCGTGTGGGTCAAGGGATCGTTGACCGGAACACTGATCTCGCCCCCGCCGACCCTCCACTGAGGCTCAGGCTTCGGTCTTGCCTTCGTTCTTGATCGACGAAACTTCGTTGCGAACCATCTGCGCGAAGTTCTTGAGCTCCTGCATCGCGAGGCGGACGCGGGTGCCGGCGGCCTTGTTGCCATCCTTGTAGAACTTCTCGAAATCGGCGGCCATGCCGGCGACGAGCTGCTGGAGCTCGTGATAGCGGCCGGCGCTCTGGGGCTTGTCGGTCTCGTTAGCCATGTTGTTCTCGGTGGTCTGCATGGGAGGCACACCCTGCCTCGGCGGTCTGACATTCGCAATAAGACGTTCCTGGAATACGCGAACCTATCGTTATCACTCCGGTACGACAGAGCCGAGGGCTGTCAGCTCGCCGCGGTCGAAGAACAGCCGTTCGCAGCCGTCGCACCAGTCGTACTCGATGTCGCCTGCCCCGCGCAACGCGATCATGTCGCGCGAACACTCGTAGCAGTGGGCCTGCGTTTGGCGGTGCTGGCCGGTCGCGACCACGCCGCCCTCGATCACGTGCTGGAGCTTGAGCTCCTCGATCGCCTCGGTCTCGCCCTTGTCGAGCGCGATCCCGCCGCAGGCCGGGCAACGATCGATCTCCACGATCCGCACCATGACCGTCACCATGTCGCACGCGCACGCGGGGCATTTCATGGCGGCGACGATACCAGCGCGGCGAGGCGGCGTGCGGCCGCGTCCGCAGAACCAGGCTCCGCGCGCAGATCGCGCCACGGGTCGCCGCGGCGATCGAGACGAGCGCGGACGTCGCGGATGCGGATGCCGTCGGGCCGGAGCGCGGGATCGTCGACCTCGTCCCATTCGATCGGCGCCGAGATCGGCGCGCCCGGCTTGCCGCGCAGCGAGTACGGCGCGACGACGGTGGCGCCCGGCGCGTTGCGCAACGTGTCGAGGAAGATCCGGTTGCCGCGGTCCTTCTTGTAGAACTCGGTCGTGAGCTCGTCGGGATAGCGCTCGCACAGCAGCCGCGCGATGCCGTGGCCGAGCTTGCCGACGGTGTCGAAGCTCGCGTGTGGGTCGAGCGGCGCCACCACGTGCAGCCCCTTCGAGCCGGTGGTCTTGACGAACGCGGGCAGCGCGAGCTCGTCGAGCGCCTCGCGCACGAAGCGCGCGGCGGCGCGGACCTGGTCGAAGCCGCCTTCGGGCGGATCGAGATCGAACACGAGTAGATCGGGAAACTGCGGCGCCTCGCGCCGGCTCGTCCAGACGTGGAACACGAAGCCACCCTGGTTCGCGAGGTAGATGAGCGCATCGCGCGAGTCGATCAGCGGATACGAGACGATCGTCTTGCTACCCAGCGCCACGCGCTCGATCCATGGCGGGTAATGTTTCTGCGCGTGCTTCTGGTAGAAGCCGCCCTCGACGATGCTCTTGGTGAAGCGCTCGATCGTGATCGGGCGGCCGCGCAGCTCGGGCAACATCACGTCGGCGACGTCGCGGTAGTACGCGATGATGTCGCCCTTCGTGATCCCGACGTCGGGATACACGACGCGCTCGAGGTGCGTGAGCCGGACCTCCACGCGTCGAGATCGTAGTACAACATGGCCAGCCAGGAGGAGACGACGATGAAGAAGCTGCTATGGATGGTTGCGATCGCGGGCGTGGGATTCGGCGCGTGGAAGTGGCACGCGCGCGGCGCGGCGACGCAGGCCGAGGCAAGCGATGCCAAGCTCGTCCACAACCGGCTGTGGATCGATCACATGCCGAAGAACGATCGCGACACGATCCAGGTGTTCGTGACGCTCAGCGACGAGTCGCTCGGCATCTTCCAGGCGACCTCGGGCTGGAAGGGCCAGTTCGAGCTGTTCACGTTCGAGTCGAGCGGCGACGAGATGCGCATCGTCTACGGCCAGGACGGCGACAAGGACAAGGTGCGCGCGAAGGCACGCAAGTGCGACGACGGCGGCATGGACTTCTGCCTCGAGCTCTCGGGCAATAGCCGCGGCGTGCAGAAGTACTACTCGCTCGAAGGCTGGGAGCTCGACAGTCTCGCCGACGAGCAGGCCAAGGTCCGCGCGCTCGCGCACTGAGCGCGAGCCGAGGATGTCGGAGCGGATGCTCGTCGTGTTCCGGTCGCGGCTGCGACCGGGGATCGAGGCCGAATACGGTGCGCATGGCGAGCGGATCGCGCGGCTCGCCGTGAAGATGCCGGGGTTCGTGTCGGCGAAGGATTTCGTCGCCGACGACGGTGAGCGCGTCGCGCTGATCGAGTGGGACTCGCCGCGCGAGCTCTCGATCTGGCGCGATCAGCTCGATCACGTCGACGCACAACGCGCCGGCCGCGATCGCTACTACGCGAGCTACGACCTGCGCGTGTGCCGCGAGATGCACGGCGCACGCTTCGACGCTCAGACCGGCGCACACACCTCGATCGATCGCGATCCCGCGAAGCTGCGCGGCATCGCCGAGCGCTGGCTCCTATGCTTCGAGCGCCGCGAGCTCGACGGGTTGCTCGCGCTGTACGCCGACGATGCGACGCACACGTCGCCGAAGATCCGCGCCCGCCATCCCGAGACCGGCGGGCTCCTGCGCGGCAAGGCTGCGCTGCGTGCGTGGTGGGCCGACGCGTTCGCGCGCCTGCCGAGCATGCGCTACGAGCCGACCGCACTCACCGCCGACGACCGCCGCGTGGTCATGGAATACGTCCGCCACGTCGACGGCGAGCCCGATCTGCCGGTCGCGGAACTGCTCGACGTCGAGGGCGGGTTGATCGTCGCGAGCCGCGTCTATCACGGCTAGTGTCGGCTCGGCGCCGGCTAGCGCGAGGCGCACGCCGACGCGAGCCGTGCGCGCTCGGTCGAGTGCGGCCAGCGGCGATCGAACTCGGCGAGCCGGGTCGCAGCCGTTGCGAGCCCGCTGCGGCACGAAGCTTCGACGTCGATCGCGGCGGCCTCTTCGGCGAGCTGGCCGTGCCCGGCGGTCTCGCGCGTGTAGGAATCGATCGCGGCGAGCGCGAGGTCGTAGTGCTGTGCGCGCAGCGCAGCGGCCGCACCGTCGAGCAGCTCGACCTCGCGAGCGAGCGACGGTCCCGTAACCGGACTCGACGGTCCGGCCGCCGGACTCGACGGTCCGGCCGCCGGACGAGGCACGCCAACGCGCACACGCGGCGGTGGCGGCGCGGGCGGAGGCGGTGGTGGCACCGGCGCCGGCTCCGAGACGGGCGCGGGCTCCGAGATCGGCGCGGGGCCGGGGCGAGGCGTCGAGATCGTGACGGGCGGCGCACGATGCACTGCGACCGGCGGTGGAGCAGGTGGGGCGCTCGTGGGTGCCGGTGAACGATCGTGCACGACGACCGCGGTCACCGCGCCGACCGCGACCACGCCGAGCGCGACGAGCACCGCGATCTTCGCCGCGCTCGCAGCTCCCACGGCTGCCGCAGCCGGAGCTGCCGTCGCCGGCGCCGCCGCGGCGGGCGGCGCGCTCGCGACGATCGGCGCCGCGATCTGCGCCGCGAGCTTCGCGCGCACGCGATCGATCGCTTGCGAATCCGGCGACAGGCCCTCGCGCGCTGCCTCCAGCAGGGCGAGCGATTCGCGTCCCAGGCTCACGGTTTTCTCCTCCGCACGGCTGCGTCGAACGCGGCGCGCGCGAGCCGCAGCCGCGAATACGCCGTGTTCAAGTTGATCTCGAGAAGCTGAGCGACCTCCGGGACGCTCAGCTGCTCGAGCTCGACCAGCGCGAGCACGATCCGCTTGTCGTCGTCCAAGGTGTCGAGGATCTCCGCGACGATCGCGGCGGCCTCGGCACGCGAGATCGCGGCGAACGGGTCGGCGCTGCTGCGGGGCTCGGCGGCGAGCGGCTCGGTGCGCGTCTCGCGGCGGCGGTGCGCGAACGCCACACGCTTCGTGATCGCGAACAGCCACGTCGTGATCGCGGCACGACCTTCGAACTCGGGCAGCCGGCGGTGGACGACGACGAACACGTCCTGCACCGCGTCCTCGATCGCGGACGCGGGCACGCCGAACGCGCGGGCGATCCGCCACACGAACCCGACGTGTCGCTCGTAGACCTCGTCGAAGCGCGGCACGGGGATCGCCGGCGGGGCGAGTGCAGAAACCGCGGGCATCTGCGAGCTAGGTGTCGCGAGCGTGCCCGTTCCGTCACGAAATCGACCTACCACACGCTCACCTCGAGGCCGACCGAGCCGCGGACCGACCATTGGCCCGGCTCGTACTCGAGCGTGCCGTCGGCCATGACGAATCTGACGCGGTCGCGCGCCAGCTCGCTCTCGAGGCCGGCGACGACGCGGAGACGGGCCGCGGCCTGCCACCAGGCCCGGATACCTCCGCCGGCCGCGAACCATAGCCCGGCCGCGCTGCGATCGGCGGTGCCGGTCATCGAGCCCAGCTCGGCGACCGCGACCACGCGTAGCGGGAATGCACCGAGCCGGTAGCCGACGCGCCCGACCGCCGTGAGGAGCCCGACGTCGATATGGCCGAGGTCGAGCCCCTCGCTCATGAGAGCCATCGAGCGCGTCGCCCAGTAGGCGCCGCCGGCTTCGGCCGATGCCGCTCCATGCTCGACATAGATCGAGAGCTCGCTGCCGAGGCCGACGCCGGGCACGACGTCGATGGCGCTGACCGCGGCGAGCCGCACGCCGAGGTTCCACGCGGTCGAGGTCGCCGCCGGCGCGATCGCAGACGCGGCTGCATCCACGGCCGGGGGCGCCGGCGGCGGCATCGCCGGCGGTGGCTCGGTCGCGTCGTCGGCGGTGCGCGCGACGATCAGCGCGACCGCCGCGACGAGCTCGTCGCAGGTCGCGGCGGTGAGCGTGCGCGAGGTCGCGCCGTCGAGCGAGACCAGCGCGACGAAGCCATCGCCATCCACCGCGTGCTCGACCTCGACCCGGATCGCTCGCTCGCGCGATTCGCCCAGACGGTGCGCGATCTGCGCACGAACCGATGTCTCGTCGGGGCATCCTTCCGGGGCGCGCCAGCTCACCGCCGGCTCGGCGTAGGCCGTGCTCGACAGCGCCACGACGAGCGCGATAATCCGTGACGGATCCAGGTGGGTCGACGCACTCATCGACAACCCATGCGCACGCTCCACATCACAATTGTCTGGACGCTCGCGATCGTCGCCAGTTGCAGTCGCCAGACCGACGCCGTCGTCGGGTCGAGCACGATCTCGAAGCTGATCTCCGGCGGCAACGATCTCGACATCCTGTTCGTGATCGACAATTCGCTTTCTACATCTGACAAGCAAGCGCAATTCGCGGCCAACTTCCCCCGCTTCATGCAGGCGCTCGACGAGTTCCCCATGGGGCGCCCGAACTTGCACGTCGGTGTGGTGAACACGACGGTCGATCAGGGCATCGTGGGTGACAGCTTCGGTCCGCAGTGTCCGTCTCCGGACCCGGGCGACAACGGACTCATGCAGAAGGGAGGCGAGAGCTGCTCCGCGTTTTCGATCGAGGGCTCGTTCATCTCCGACATTTCCGACGGCATGGGTGGCCGCACGGTCAACTACAGCGGTCAGCTCACCGATGCATTCGCGTGCGTCGCGCAGGTCGGCGACCTCGGCTGCGGCTTCGAGGCGCCGCTCGAGGCGATGAAGCGCGCGCTCGACGGGACGGAGCCGCAGAACGCGGGCTTCCTGCGCGACGACGCCTACCTCGCGATCGTGATCCTCACCGACGAGGACGATGCGTCGATCGCCGATCCATCCATCTTCACGCTCCCCGAAGACAGCGTCGGTGGGTTGAGCGATTTCCGCGCGCAACCGATGTTCGCGTACACGTGCGATCGGCCGATCACGACCGATGTACCGGCCACGTACACGAACTGCCGCGTGCGCACGGGCAGCTATCTCACCGATCCCGCTTCCTACCCGCAGTTCCTCGCGACGATCAAAGATCCCTCGCAGACCGTCGTCGCGGTGATCGCCGGCGATCCCGAGACCACGATCCAGGTCGGCTCGCTGATGATCCCGGGACAGCCTGAGAGCCAATCGCCCGCACTGATGCCGTCGTGCACCGCGACGATCAACGGCGTGCCCGACATCGCGCGCCCGGGCATTCGGCTCGACAGCTTCCGCGCGGCGTACGCTGACTACGGTCACGGCGTGTTCGAGACCGTGTGCCAGTCCGACTACTCCGACGCGCTCGCGCAGATCGGCAACACCCTGTTCGCGATGATGAGCCCGTGCCTCGAAGGCAACATCGACACGACCGATCGCGAAGCCGAGAATCCCGGTCTCCAGCCCGATTGCACCGTCGAGCTGCGGGTCGGCCTCGAGCCCAACGTCACCAGCACGAGCCTTCCGGCGTGCACGATGATCGACGCGACGACGCCGGATCCGAGCGGGCCGCAGCCGTGCTGGTGGGTCCAGCCCGCGGCCGCGTGCATGACCACGACCGGGCTCGAGCTCGAGACCCAAGGCGTCCCGTCTCCGCTGCCGCAGGGTATGGTCATCTCCGCGACGTGCACGAAAGCGATGATGTAACCTCCACCCTCGGCGACTGGCTCGCCGCGCGCCCGTTCACGCTCGCGATGTCGAGCGGCTTCTTCTCGTTCTTCGCGCACACCGGCATGCTCGACGCGCTGACCTCGCGCGGGCTCGCGCCGGCGCGCGTGTCGGGCTCCAGCGCCGGCGCGCTCGTGTCCGGATCGTGGGCCGCGGGCATGCCGACCGCGGCGCTCGCCGATCGCCTGCAGCGCCTGCGTCGCGACGACTTCTGGGATCCCGCGCCAGGCGCCGGGCTGCTCGCGGGGCGGCGCTTCGATCGCCTGCTGCGCGAGATGCTGCCGACGACGGCGATCGCGAGCTGCGCGGTACCGGTACAGATCAGCGTGTTCGACATCGCGCGGCGCGCGACGGCGATCATCGGCGACGGCGACCTCGTCCACGCCATCCGCGCGTCTTGCGCGGTGCCCGGGTTCTTCCACCCGGTGTGGATCGCGCGCCGGCCGTACTGGGACGGCGGCATCCTCGACCGGCCCGGCCTCGCGGGGCTTCCCGATGGAGCGCGCGTGCTTCACCATCACATCGCGTCGCGGTCGCCGTGGCGGCGCACGCTCGCAGCTCCGCGCCGGGCCGGGATGGTCACGCTCGCGCTCGCGGGCTTGCCGCGCTCGGGCCCGTTCAAGCTCGACGCCGGCCGGCGCGCGCTCGTGCTCGCACGCGAGGCCACCCTGCGGGCCCTGGATGCCCGGATCCCGCCGGATCGGTGCGTTACAGAGCATTCCGCATGACGTACTGTTAAGAGCTGGGCCAACCGCGTAGGTCCGGGCACACTGGGGCTCCAGGCGATGTGGATCGTTCGGCTGGCGCTCAGGCGCCCGTACACGTTCGTCGTGATGGCGATGCTCATCGCGCTCGGCGGCGGCCTGTCGATCAAGCAAACGCCGACCGACATCTTCCCGACCATCGACATCCCGGTCGTGTCCGTGATCTGGAACTACGGCGGGCTGCCGCCCGACGAGATGGAGAAGCGCATCGTCTCCAACTTCGAGCGCTTCATCACGACGGTCGTGCCCGATGTCGATCACATGGAGAGCCAGACGTTGACCGGGCTCGCCATCATCAAGATCTACCTGCAGCCGGGCGCGAGCGTCGACAAGGTGATCGCGGAGACCACCGCGATCGGCCAGACCGCGGTGCGCTCGATGCCGCCCGGCACGGTCCCGCCGTTCCTGCTCCAGTACAGCGCGACGAACGTCCCGATCATGATGCTCGCATTCGAGAGCGACACGCTGACCGAGCAGCAGCTCGGCGACCTGAGCATGCAGTACGTGCGCAAGGAGCTGTCGATGATCCCGGGGACCCAGATCCCCTACCCGTACGGCGGCAAGCAGCGCCAGATCATGGTCGACATCGATCCGCAGCGGCTGCAGGCATGGCAGCTGTCGCCGCGCGACGTCCAGGGCGCGCTCGCGCTCCAGAACGTGATCCTGCCGTCGGGCACGGCGAAGCTCGGCATCAACGAGTACCCGATCATCATGCAGTCGACGCCGACCGCGCTCGAGGAGCTCGCGGCGCTGCCGATCAAGACGGTCAACGGCCGCACCGTGTACGTGCGCGACGTCGCCAGCGTGCGCGACGGCAACATGCCGCAGACGAACATGGTGCACGTCGAGGGCCGCCGCTCGGTGATGATGGCGATCCTGAAGAACGGCGACGCGTCGACGCTCGACGTCGCGGCCGCGGTCAAGGAGGCCATCCCGCGCGCGCTCGATCACCTGCCGGTCGAAGCGCGCGGCCACATGAAGGTGAAGGTGCTGTTCGATCAGTCGGTGTTCGTGCGCGGCTCGATCGAAGGCGTGCTGCGCGAGGCGCTGATCGCGGCGGCGCTGACCGGGCTCATGATCTTCGTGTTCCTCGGCAGCTGGCGGTCGACGTTGACCGTGATCATCTCGATCCCGCTGTCGATCCTGTTCTCGATCGTCATGCTCCACGTCCTCGGCTACACGCTGAACGTGATGACGCTCGGCGGGCTCGCGCTCGCGGTCGGCGTGCTGGTCGACGACGCGACGGTCGAGATCGAGAACATCCACCGCAACGTCGGCCAGCGCAAACCGTTCGTGCGCGCGATCCTCGACGGTGCGCAGCAGATCGCGGTGCCGGCGTTCGTGTCGACGTTGTGCATCTGCATCGTGTTCGCGCCGATCGCGTTCTTGACCGGCGCCGCGAAGTCGCTGTTCGTGCCGCTCGGGCTCGCGGTCGTGTTCGCGATGCTGATGTCGTACGTGCTGTCGCGCACGCTGCTGCCGACGATGATCCGCTACCTGCTCGCGCGCGAGGCGATGCATCACGGCCCGCCGAACGCGTTCGCGCGCTGGTTCGAGCGCCGGTTCGAGACGCTGCGCACGAGCTACGGGCGCTGGCTCGCGTGGACGCTGACGCATCGCCCGTTCGTGGTCGTCACGTTCGTGCTGTTCGTCGCCGGCTCGCTCGCGATGACGCCGATGGTCGGCCGCGACTTCTTCCCGACCGTCGATGCCGGGTTGATCAAGCTGCACGTGCGGGGCGCGCCCGGCACGCGGATCGAGGAGACCGAGAAGCGGATCGCGTCGATCGAGCGCACGATCCGCACGGTCATCCCGCGCGAGGAGACCGAGACGATGCTCGACGTGGTCGGCACGCCGTACTCGGGCATCAACCTGTCGCTCAGCGAAGGCGCGCTGATCTCGTCGGCGGACGCGCAGGTCTTGATCAAGCTCGCGGATGGTCACGCGCCGACCGACGACTACGTGCGCGCGCTGCGCGCCAAGCTCGACGCGACGTATCCCGAGACCACGTTCTTCTTCCTCGCGCCCGACATCTCCACGCAGGTGCTGAACTTCGGCCTCGCCGCGCCGATCGATCTGCAGGTGATCGGCCCACCGGGTGCCGAGGACAAGAGCTTCGCGTTCGCCGAGCAGATCGCGGAGCGCGTCAAGAAGGTGCCCGGCGCGGCCGACGTGCACGTCGCGCAGGTGCAGAAGGTCCCCGAGCTCGCGATCGCGATCGATCGCACCGAGGCGCAGCAGGTCGGGCTGTCCGAGCGCGACGTCGCGAGCGACTTGCTCGTGTCGCTGTCGTCGAGCGGCGTCGTGTCGCCGTCGTTCTGGATCGACAAGCACGGCATCCAGTACCTGGTGTCGGTGCAGACGCCGCAGTATCAGGTCGACTCGGTCGACGCGCTGCGCGCGACGCCGATCTCGACCGGCGCGAAGCCGCAGACGCTCGGCAACCTGGCCTCGATCCATCGCCTGCTCGGGCCGGCGAACATCACGCACTACAACATCGACCGTACGTTCGACGTGCAGATGAACGTCGAAGGCACCGACCTCGGCACGGTCGCCGACGGCGTCCACGCGGTCGTCGACGACATGCGCGCGCACGCGCCACCCGGCACGCGCATCGTCGTCAAGGGCCAGGCCGAGACCATGGACGGCTCGTTCGGCGGCCTGCGCTGGGGCCTCGTGTTCGCGATCATGCTCGTCTACCTGCTGATGGTCGTGAACTTCCAGTCGTGGCTCGACCCGTTCATCATCTTGATGGCGCTGCCGGGCGCGCTTGCAGGCATCGTGTGGATGCTGTTCCTGTCGCACACGACGCTGTCGGTGCCGGCGCTCATCGGCGCGATCATGTGCGTCGGTGTCGCGACCGCGAACTCGATTCTCGTCGTGTCGTTCGCGAACGACCAGCGCACACACGGGCGCGAACAGCGTGCGGCGGCGCTCGCCGCCGGCATGACGCGCCTGCGCCCGGTGATCATGACCGCGCTCGCGATGATCATCGGCATGGTTCCGATGGCGATCGGGCTCGGCGACGGCGGCGAGCAGAACGCACCGCTCGGGCGTGCCGTGATCGGTGGTCTGGGGCTTGCAACGGTGACAACCTTGTTCTTCGTCCCCGTCATGTACAGCTTGCTCCGCACGAAACCGCCCGCGCACAAGCACGTGGATGATCTCGAATGAGCCAAGAGCCTGAAGATCTCGGATTCGAGCTGCCGCCGCCGGCGACCGCGTCGCGCGGGCGCGTGCTCGTCGTCGTGCTCGTGCTCGTCGCCGGCGCGTTCGCGTTCGGCTGGTCGCAGCACAAGAAGACGCGCGGCGACACCATCGCGGCGGCCGGCGATGGCGGGGCGGTGCGCGTCGACGTGATGAAGCCGAAGGTGCTCGACAGCAACGAAGGGCTCGTGCTGCCCGGCGTCGTGCGCGCGCTCGAGGAGGCGAAGATCTACCCGCGCACCGCCGGCTACGTGAAGCGCTGGCTCGTCGACATCGGCGACAAGGTCACCGAAGGCCAGCTGCTCGCCGAGATCGAGGCGCCCGACGTCGACGCGCAGCTCGCCCAGGCGCGCGCGCAGCTGGCGCAGGCCCAGGCCGCGTTGCTGCAAGCGAAGGCGCAAGCCGAGTACTCGAAGGCGAATGCCGATCGCAACGTGACGATGGCGCAGCAGCAGCTGATCGCGAAGGCGACGCTCGAGCAGGCGGTCGCGCAGGCGAAGGTCGATGCCGCGACGGTCACCGCCGACGAGGCGAACATCGCGTCGATGGACGCGAACGTGCGCCGGCTCGCCGAGATGGTCAGCTTCCAGAAGGTCACGGCGCCGTTCGCCGGCACGATCACGTCGCGCACGATCGATCGCGGCAACCTCGTCGGCGACACCACGACGGCATCGACCGCGACGCCGATGTTCACGCTGGTCGCGACCGATCCGGTGCGCGTGTTCGTCGACATGCCGCAGACGGTCGCGCCGAGCGTGCACCAGGGCGGCGACGCGATCGTGACGGTGCGCGAGTTCGCCGGCAAGAAGTTCCCCGGCAAGGTCACGCGCGCTGCGAACGCGCTCGATCCCGATCTGCACGTGATGTCGACCGAGATCGACGTGCCGAACCACGACGGCACGCTGCTGCCCGGCATGTACGTGCAGGCGCAGCTCACGCTCGCGGTGCCGCACCGCGTGGTCGAGATCCCGTCGACCGCGCTGTACAGCGACTCGCAGGGCATCCGCGTCGCCGTCGTCGACGCGCACGGAAAGGCGCACTTCGTGCCGATCGGCATCGAGCGCGACACCGGCGCGACGCTGTGGGTCGCGACCGGGCTCACCGGCGACGAGAAGCTCGTGCGGATCGCGGTGCCGACGCTATCCGAAGGCGATCCGGTCGAGGTCGTCGAGGCGAAGTCCGAGGCCAAATGAGGGCGCTGCTCGTGTGGTGCGTGCTGGCGGTCGTGGAGACGGCGAGCGCGCATCCGCTCGTCAACCGGCCGGCGCCCGCGTTCGCATTCGCGAATGCCGTCGGCGGCGCGCCGATCCGGCTCGGCGATCATCACGGGCACGTCGTCGTGCTCGAGTTCTGGGCCACGTGGTGCGGGCCGTGCGAGATCACGGCCGAGTACCTGGGCAAGCTGCAGCGCAAGCTCGGCAAGGCCGGCGTCGACGTGATCGGCGCGACGAACGAGGAGCGCGCGGTCGTCAAGAAGTATCTCGACGAGCATCCGCCCGAGTACGCGATCGGGCTCGATGTCGACGACGCGGCGACGCGCAGCTACGTGATCTCCGGCCTGCCGACGATCGTGCTCATCGACCGTACCGGCACCGTGCGCGAGGTCCTGTACGGCATGCCCGACGACTTCGACGCGTTCGGCGCGAAGGTCGAGCAGCTCGCGAAGTGACGCGCTACGATCCGAGCATGCGCCGGATCTCGATCGCGATCGCGCTGGGCGTCCTCGGCTGCGCAGCGCCGGCGCCTCCACCGCCTCCACCGCCCAAGCCGGTCGTCGCTCCGCCACCGGCCGAGCCGTTGCTGCCGGTCGGGTTGCCGGCCGGTTATGTCGAGATGAAGGCGGTCCGCGTGGTCGCGGTCGGCGACGGCCAAGGCGCGCTGCTGCTGGTCGACGAGCCGTCGAACAAGATGGTGCCGATCTTCATCGGCGGTACCGAGGCCGCGTCGATCGAGGCGCGCCTGAACGACACCGCGCGGCCGCGCCCGCTCACGCACGACCTGCTCGATCACGTGCTCGTCGAGCTGCACGCGGAGCTCGTGCAGGTCCAGATCGACGACATCCACGATCAGACCTACATCGGCTCGATCTTCATCCGCACGAAGGGGCGGGTGATCCGGATCGACGCGCGGCCGTCCGACGCGGTCGCGCTCGCCGTCGGCGACCACGTGCCGATCTACGTCGCCCGCAAGGTGATCGAGACCGCGGGCGAAGACTGGGATGCGGTCAAGCAGCAGTTGCCGCCGCCTGCGCCACCGTCAGACGTCCGTGGTACGTGACCGCCATGGGCAGATTCCCTCGTGGCTCCTTGCCGCCCGGCCAGTTTCCGGCGGTCGCGACCATCGCGCCTCACGCGGTCGCACGCGCCGAAGATGCCAAGCCGGAGGCCGAGCCGGCCAAGACGTGCGACCTGTCGACGACATGCCCGAGCTGCGGCGGGCAGATGCAGCCCGAGCACGCGCACTACCGCTGCCTGGCGTGCGGTTACCGCGATTCCTGCTGCTTCTGAGCCGGATCGAGCGCGGCCGCGAGCTTGTCGCGGTCGAGGTCGCCGCACCAGCGCGCGACGACGAGCGTCGCGACGCCGTTGCCGATCACGTTCGTGAGCGCGCGGGCTTCCGACATGAAGCGATCGATGCCGAAGATGATCGCGAGCGCGCCGACCGGGATGTGACCGAACGCGTCGAGCGTGACGACGAGCGTGATGAAGCCGGCGCCGGTCACGCCGGCCGCGCCCTTCGACGCCAGCATCGCGACGCCGAGCAGCGCGATCTGCTGCGCGAGCGAGAGCGGCGTGTTCGTCGCCTGCGCCGCGAACATCGCGCCCATCGTGACGTAGATCGCGGTGCCGTCGAGGTTGAACGAGTAGCCGGCGGGTACGACGAGCCCGACGACCGGCTTGCCGGCGCCCGCGGTCTCGAGCTTGTCCATCATGCGCGGCAGCACGGACTCCGACGACGACGTACCGAGCACGACGAGCAGCTCGTGGCGGATGTAGCGCAAGAACCGGAAGATCGAGAAGCCGTGCACGCGCGCGATCGTGCCGAGCACGCCGAAGATGAAGACGAGGCACGTCGCGTAGAAGCACGCCATCAGCTTGCCGAGATACTCGAGGCTGTCGCCGCCGAACTTGCCGACGGTGTACGCCATCGCGCCGAACGCGCCGATCGGCGCGAGCTCCATGATGATCGCGATCACGTTGAACACGACGCGGCCGATGCGATCGATCGATTCGACGAGCGGCTTGCCGCGCTCGCCGAGCCGGTGCAGCGCGAACGCGAACAGGATCGCGACGAGCAGCACGCCGAGCAGGTGCTTGCCGCCGAGCTCGGGGATGATGTCGAGGACCCAGTTCGTGGCCTCCTTGCTCTCGCGAACCGCGTCGATGTCGGCGAGGTCCTTGGCGGAGAGCGCGTGGTTCATGCCGCTGCCCGGCGACACGACGTTGACGATCACGAGCCCGATCGCGAGCGCGATCGTCGTCACGACCTCGAAGTAGACGAGCGCGAGTCCGCCCGCCTTGCCGACCTCCTTCATGCTCGTCATGCCCGCGATGCCGACGACCACGGTGCAGAAGATCAGCGGTGCGATCGTCATCGTGACGAGGCGGATGAAGCCGTCGGCGAGCGGCTTCAGCTGCGCACCGAGGTCGGGAGCGGCGAGCCCGACCGCGATGCCGAGCGCGATGCCGACGAGCACGCGGAAGTACAACGTCGCGTAGAAGCGTCGGGTCGCCACGGCCAGCTCAGTCTAACGGGAGTTTTTCCGATCGCGCGCGGCGTGCCGATGTGTTTCACTTCCCGCGGGGAACAGCTCGGCCGCCCGGCCGATCTCGTCGACACATGCAGGCGATCGATTTCGGAAGACCCGTCGGCAAGACGCATCCGCCGTTCATCATCGCCGCGTTCGACTGCCGCGAGCTCGCCACGTTCGAGCGCGCGTGCGCCGCGATCGACGCTGCCGCCGACAGCCACTGCGACGCGATCAAGCTCGTCGGCATGCCGTGGAGCTGGAGCTCGCGGCTGTACGCGCGCGCGGAGCGCCGCCGCATCGCGATGCTCGCGCCGGCGCTCGACGAGAAAGCGATCTACCGGCTCGACTGGCTCGGCGCGCCCGCGCTCTATCTCGTTTACGACTGGTCCGATCTCGAGTTCGTCGCGCGTGCGGCGCGTACCGGCAAGCCGATCGTGCTGCAGGTCGGTACCGCGTCGGAGGCCGAGCTCGCCGAGGTCGTCGCGACCGCGCGCACGAACGGCAACGGTGGGATCGCGCTCGTACAGTCGGTCGTCGATCACGAGCTCGCCTGCCTCGACTTGCTGCGCTGTCACGGCGCGGTCGTCGGCATCTCCGACCGCTCGCATGGCCCCGCGCTCGCGCTCGCCGCGATCTCGCGCGGCGCGAGTATCGTCGAGAAACGCCTGTCGCTCGGCCGCGACGGCAGCCGGCTGTTACCCGAGGTCGCGTCGATCGTGCGCGGCTGCGAGCAAGCCTGGGCCGCGCTCGCAGCCGATCACCGCTGGGTATTCAACTGAGTGCAAGGTCACCCGAGCATGACGTCGCGAGGCAGGCGCGTCGCGTTCCTGCTCGGCCTCGCGATCGCGTTCGCGCTGCCGAAGCGCGTCGAAGAGCAACGCGGACGGTGCACCGACTACATCGTCGAGCCTTGGGGGATTTACCTGGTCGGCCACCTGGTCGACGTACGGCTACCCTACACGTCCGGCGAAGACTGCCGCTGAGCCTCCGGGTCTGGGCGTGGATCTTGCGTCGCGTGATCGCATGTCGATCACGAGAATTCCGGGCGCACTGCTCCTCGGAGCCGGGCTGATGTACCTGTTCGATCCCGTACGCGGACGCCGACGCCGCGCGCGGCTGGTCGAGCTCGCGACCCACGCGCATCGCGTCGAGCACGATCTCGTGGGCAAGGCCGCGCGCGACGCGAAGCAGCGCGTGCACGGTCTCGGCGAACGCGTCAAGCATGCGCGCACCGACGAGGTGAGCGACGGCGTGCTGCAGAGCCGGGTGCGCGCCGCGCTCGGGCGCGTCGTGTCGCATGCCGGTGCGATCGAGTGCGAGGTCCGGGAAGGGCGCGCCGTGCTCACCGGGCCGATCCTCGAGAGCGAAGCCCGCGAGGCGATCGCGCGCGTGGCCCGGATCGCGGGCATCGTGCACGTCGTCGATCGGCTCGAGCGTCATGGCTCGCCCGACGTGCCGGCGCTGCAAGGCGGGCGCGCGGTGCGCCACACGAGCGTGTGGCCGCCGGCGACGCGCATCGCGGCGATCGGCGGTGGTGTGGTGATGGCGGCGTACGGGCTCGCGGTGCGACGCGGCGCGCTCGGCGCGCTGGTCGGCGCGATCGGCGGCGCGATCGCGGTACGCGGGTCGATCAACCGGCCGCTGCGCGAGCTCGTCCAGCGCCGTGGCGAGGTGTCGGTGCAGAAGACGATCACGGTCGCCGCGCCGATCGACGTCGTGTTCGATCTGTGGAGCCGGCCGGAGCAGTTCCCGCGCTTCATGGAGCACGTGCGCGATGTCGCGGTCGAGGGGTCGCGCGCACACTGGCGCGTCGACGGTCCGGCTGGCCGAACCATCGAGTTCGACTCGAGCGTGACGCGGTTCGAGCCGCGTCGCGTGATCGCGTGGCGCACGCTGCCCGATCAACCGATCGAAGGTCCCGGCTCTGCCGGCGAGGCGAAGCGTCGCGGAGCCACGATCGAGCACGCCGGCACCGTGCGGTTCGACGAGGTCGAAGGCGGCACGCGCGTCCACGTGCAGATGCGCTACCACCCGCCGGGCGGGCTCGTCGGCCACGCGGTCGCGCACCTGCTCGGCTGGGACCCGAAGCGGCGCCTCGATGACGACCTCGTGCGCATGAAGACGCTGCTCGAGGAAGGCCACACGCGGGCGCACGGCGCGCGGGTGACGCTCGAACGGCTCGGCGTTGCCGAGCCGCGCAGCAAACCGTAGCTTTGCGTCGTAACCTTGCCGCGTGCCGAGCCCGCGCGACATCGTCGTCGCTCACCCGCGGATCCTGTTCGTCGGGATCAACCCGGGGCGCACGTCGGGTCGCGTCGGCCATCACTTCGCCGGGCCGGGCAATCCGTTCTGGCGCCTGCTGCACGCGGCCGGCATCGTGCCCGTCGTGCTGCGCGCCGACGAGGATCAGCGGCTGGTCGAGTACGGCTGCGCGCTCGTCAACGTGTGCCGACGCGTGACCGCGACCGCCGCCGAGCTGACGCGCACCGAGCTCGCGCGCGGCGCGGTGCGGCTGCGCGCGAAGGTGCGCGCGATGCAGCCCGACGTCGTCGCGCTCGTCGGCGTGACGCTGGTGCCGGTGATCTTCGGGCGCGCGTCGAGCCCCGGTCCGGGCGCGAAGCGCGAGCGGCTCGCCGGCGCGCGCGTGTTCGTGGTGCCGAACCCGAGCGGGCTCAACGCGTCGTTCCCGAGCTTTGCAGCGAAGCTAGCGTGGTTTTCACGGCTTGCCGCGTTCGCGCCGCGGCTCGCTCGCGTGCCGCGACCGGCAGCGCCTGCGCCGTCGCGACGCGCAGCGCGACCTGCGCGGTCTCGAGGTGGCCGTGCACTTCGCCGCGCGCGGCGACGTGCTGGTCGAGCTGCTCGATCGTCTTGATCGTGTCGAACGACATCGCGCCTTGCACCATCGCGATCTCGTCGTGGGTGAGGCCCGAGCTGGTCATCCAGTCGTAGAGCGGACCGTCGTGCACCTCGGCGAGCCGCAGCGCGTTGTTCGCGTGCACCACCATCGCCACCAGATCGTCGCGCCCGGAGCGGTGCATCAGCTCGGCCATCGGGCAGCGCACGCCGCGCGCGTCCTGAAACACGCTGAGGGGCATGCCGGTGTCGTCGGTGGGATACACGCCGGCCACGTCGTACTCGTGCAACCACTGGATCATCTGCGCGCGGCGCACGGCGAGGATCGGATCGACCTCGTTCGGCGTGGTCGTCGTCGGGTGGGTGGCCGCGCACGCGGCGAGCACGGTGAGCGAGAGCAGGATCTTCATCATCGATTGCCTCCGCGCTCACGATGAAGCCTGCGCGCACCGCCGGCTGTAAGGCCTTCGTAAGAGCTGGCGCGGCGGCCGGCGTCGGCTACGCTTGCTCGGCATGGGTCGAGCTCGGCTCGCGGTCGCCTGTGCAGCGTGCGCTTGGGTCTCCGGGGCGGAGGGCGAGCCGCATCACGCGCTCGCGACGGTCGTCATTCCTGACGTACCGCACGTGACGCAGGAGCCCGACTTCTGCGGCGAGGCGTGCGTCGCGATGTGGGCGAACCATCTCGGCAAGACGTACGATCAGGACGACGTGTTCGCGGCGACCGGGCTCGATCCCGCGCTCGGCCGCGGCGCGTACACGCCCGAGCTCGTGCGCGCGGTGCAGGCGCTCGGCTTCCGGCCACCGAACGTGTACACGCTCGTCGACGAAGCGCATCCGCAGCCGGCGCTCGATCGCGAGCTCGCCGCGCTGCACGCCGATCTCGAGCGCGGCGTGCCGAGCATCGTGTGCATGCACTACGACGATCGCCCGCACACGACCGAGCACTTCCGGCTCGTGCTCGGCTACGACGGCGATCGCGACGAGATCGTCTACCAGGAGCCCGCGGAAGACGACGGCGCCTATCGCCGCATGAGCCGCACGCTGTTCGAGAAGCTGTGGCAGCTGCCGTCGAGCACGGCCGGCAAGAAGGTGCTCGTGCGCATCCCGCTCGTCTCCGGCAAGCTCGCCGAGCCCGCGCACGACGCGACGCGCGCGCAGTACACGCAGCACGTGATGGCGCTGCGCGAGCAGCTCGCCGCGAAGGGCCTGCGCGGGATGTCGGTGCGCATCGAGCCGCCGTTCGTCGTCGTCGGCGATGCCGGCGATGCCACGCTCGCCCGCGACGCGCGTACCGTGCGCTGGGCCGCCGATCATCTCGAGCACGACTTCTTCGCCGCGCGCCCGAGCCAGATCCTCGACATCTACCTGTTCCACGGCGACGCGAGCTACCGCCGCGGCGTGAAGCTGCTCACGAGCGAGGCTCCCGATACGCCGTACGGCTTCTATTCGCCCGACGCTCGCGGCCTGTTCATGAACATCTCGACCGGCGGCGGCACGCTCGTCCACGAGATCGTGCACCCGTACGTCGAGGCCGATTTTCCCGAGGCGCCGGCGTGGCTCAACGAAGGTCTCGGCTCGCTGTTCGAGCAGAGCGCCGAGCAGGGCGGCCACATCGTCGGGCTCACCAACTGGCGGCTCGCCGGCCTCCAGCGCGCGCTCGCGCGCGGCGACGTGCCGAGCTTCCGCGCGCTGACCGCGCTCGATCCGCACGCGTTCTACGCCGACGACAGCGGCGTGCACTACGCCGAGTCGCGCTACTTGCTGTACTACCTGCAGCAGAAGGGCGAGCTGCGCGCGTTCTATCGCGCCGCACGCGCCGCGCGCGCGAAGGATCCGACCGGCTACGCCGCGCTCGTCGCGACGCTCGCCAAGCTCGGCGAGCACGACACCGACGCGTTCCGCCCGAAGTGGGAAGCGTTCGTCAACGCGCTGACGTTCCCGTAGCGGCATCGTGATGCGCGTGCGGGGCCTTCGCCCAGTGCGCGACGACCGGATCCTCGCCGCAGCGAGAGGTGTAGCCGGTCGCGAACGCGCGTGCGTCGTCGGTGCGGCCGTCGAGCACGAGCAGACGCATCAGATCGTGCACGTCGCTCGGGATGCAGCGCTCGCCGAGGCCGGCGATCAGGATGTCGATCTTCAGCTTGCGCTGTTCGGCGACCAGGCGTAGCTCGCTCGCCATGCCGGCCGGGCGCGGCATCTCGGCGTGTGCGGGCACGACCGCGTATAGCCACGCGAACATCGCGATCGAAACGGTCACGGCGGCGCTCACGATCGCGAGGCGCTGGCGGCGACGCCGGCTCAGCGGCACCTTGACGAGGCCTTGCGTGCGGGTCTCGATCGCCTCCCAGTCGGCGCCGGGCACGGCGAGCTTGAGGTCGGCGATGCCGCGCTTGGCGTCGTCGAGCGCGGCCTCGTCGATCGCGCGCTCGCCCGCGAGGCCGGGGTTCGACGCGGTTGGCTGCGCGTTCGGGCGCAGCTCGTCGTACGCCGCCGTGTTCGCGCCGCGCACCGCGAGCACGCGGCGCGCGCGATCGAGGTGGCGCCAGATCTCGGGAACCGTATCGTGGATCTCGACGATCGCGCGCCAGCGCTCGCGCGCCGAGGCGCCGTCGATGTCGCGCGAACGCGCCCACGCGCGGTCGCATTCCTCGCGCAGCGCGTCCGCGATCAAGATCGCGCCGACCGCACGGTCGTGCTCGTCGAGAGCAAACGAAGCATCGCGGTACACGTGACTAGTCTGGCGCCGTCGCGGCGCGTCACGCAAGACCAAAACGGAATGGTCGCGGGCGCGTTGGCGTTGTTCCGGCGTGGAGTTGGCCGTGGATGCGCTGGAACCCCGAGACGTCAGCCCGTACGAGCTCGCGATGTGGTGCAAGTTGTTGCGCGATCGGGGGTGGACCGGGGGGCGCATCGCGTCGGCGCTCGGCCGCAGCGAGGGGTACATCAACAACCTGATCCGCATCGTCGACCGGGCCTCGCTCGCGGTGCTCGGCCGCTGGCGGCGCGAGCAGCAATCGGCGAGTGTGCTGCGCCACGCGTGCACGACCGACTGGCTTGCGCAGGTGTGCCTGCTGCCGCACGCCGAGCAAGACGCGGCGCTCGCGGCGCGGCTCGAGCGGCTCGGCGGCGTATGATGGCGCCGCGAGGTGCGTGTGAGCGAGGACAACGGCAACGGCGACGGCAAGAAGAAGCGCAAGCTGCGGGCGCTGACGGGACTCTCGGTCGACGAGTTCCGCCATCCATCCGATCAGCGCGCGACCGACGCGCTCAGGAAGATCCCCGGCATCGACAAGCTGTTCGCGAAGGTGCTCGAGGTCGGGCTCGAGCGCGTCTACTACGTCGAAAACATCGCCTCGAACCTGCGCGTGACGCCGAAGATGTTTCCGCGGCTGCACCGCAGCCTGACCTGGGCGACCAAGATCCTCGACGTGCCCGAGCCGGAGATGTACGTGACGGTCGATCCGATTCCGAACGCGTTCACGTACGGCCACACCAAGCCGTTCATCACGGTCACGTCGGGTCTCATCGACATGCTCAGCGACGAGGAGCTGTTCTACGTCGTCGGCCACGAGGTCGGTCACATCAAGGCCGGCCACGTGCTGTACGGCACGATGGCGCGCAACATCGTCGCCGTGATCGCGCTACTCGGGCAGGCCACGCTCGGCATCGGCGCGCTGCTCGGACAGGGCCTCGTGATCGCGCTGCTCGAATGGTTCCGCTGCGCCGAGCTGACGTCGGATCGCGCCGCGCTCCTGTGCGTGCAAGACCTCGAGCCCGCGCGCGACGTGTTCATGAAGCTCGCCGGCGGCACGACGCGCATGGCCGCCGACATGGATCGCGAGGAATTCCTCCGCCAGGTCCGCGAGTACGAGGAGGTCGATCGCACGACGCTCGACCGCGCGTACAAGATCCTGCTCACGATCGGCCGCACGCACCCGTTCGCGATGCAGCGCGCGAAGGAGCTCGAGACCTGGTTCGAGGCCGGGTATCCCGAGCTGATGGCCCGGCACCCTTAGCGTCACAGCGCGTCGAGCGCCTTCGCGAGCAGCCTGCGCAGCTGCGTGCGTTCGTCGGCGGTGAGCCCGGCGAGCGCTTCGTCTTCGAGGCGGCGCAGCTCGGTCTCGGCGCGTTCGAGCGCGGCCGAGCCTTTCTCGGTGAGCGCCACGTTGTGCTTGCGGCGGTCTTCCTGGTCGCGGATGCGCGACACGTACCCGGCGTCTTCCAGCTCGTTGAGCCAGGTGACGACGGTGTTTTGCGTCGTCTTCATCATGTCGCACAGGAAGGTCTGCGGCAGCTCGCCTTGGTCGCGCAGCGCGGCGAGCATCGCGACTTGCTTGAGGTTCATGCCGAGCAGCTGCTGCGTCGCATTCGCGTTGATGCGGCGCACGAGGCGCGTCAGGTGCGGAATGGAACGGGCGCTCGCCACGGCTGTCACTGTAACTCGCTTTCAGGGTCTTGACAGCTATGATAATCACTGATACTTTGACTATCAAGATGGGCGAAATTGTCACAAGTGA
>Ga0335083_10000599_pt1 | contig 53547 bp, 60 predicted proteins | sample Lox_Sample_42_FD_206716 | JGI IMG/M metagenome (GOLD analysis project Ga0335083, IMG submission 206716) | Soil microbial communities from Loxahatchee National Wildlife Refuge, Florida, United States - Lox_Sample_4.2 | ecosystem: Environmental > Terrestrial > Soil > Wetlands | place: USA...
TGGCGGGAAAAACGGTTGGCGGAAGGATGTTGCGGTAGGCTTCGTGAATCGCGTGGAGAATCAGGCGATCGCGCACGAGGCGGCGATTGACGAAAACGTAGATGCCGTTGCGGTTCGGGCGCTGCACTTCCGGGCGCGACGTGAAACCTCGAACCGTCAGCGTGGCGCTTTCTTCGTTCTGCTCGAGTTCAGGCTCGGTGATGGCCGCGCGAAACGCCGCCGATGTCGCCGGAATTTCAACCAGCTCTTCCATCGCTTGCCGGCCGAAGAGTTGATAGATGCGGTCGGCGAGTTTTTCGGCAGGCGGACTGTTGATGATTTCCTGCGTCGGCGTCGTGAGGACAAATTGTTTGTCGGGATTGGCCAGCGCGTAGTGCGTGACGAGCGACGCGATGTGGCCAAGTTCAGTGGTGTCTGATTTGAGAAATTTCTTGCGCGCGGGAACGCAGTAAAAAAGATCGGCGACGCTGATGGTCGTTCCCGCAGGCAAGCCCGCGGGCTTCACGCCAACCAGTTTTCCGCCGGCAAATTCGATGCGCGTGCCTTCGGCTTCGGATTCGTCGCGTGTTTCAAGCAGCAGGCGCGAGACCGCCGCAATCGTGGGCAACGCTTCGCCGCGAAAGCCTAGCGTCGAAATCGAAAGCAAATCATCGGCGGATTTCAGTTTGCTCGTTGCGTGGCGCTCGAAGGCCAGCAGCGCGTCATCATGCGTCATGCCGTGGCCGTCGTCGATGACGCGGATCATGCGCTTGCCGCCGACTTCTGTTTCGACGCGAATGATCTTCGCGCCGGCGTCCAGCGCGTTTTCGAGCAGCTCTTTGACAACCGAAGCCGGCCGCTCGACAACTTCGCCTGCGGCGATTTTATTTGCGACCGCTTCCGGCAGAATCCGTATACGCGACATTCTGGGTTCAGTGTCCCCCGTTCCACTCGATCATGTCGGCTTCATCCTCTTACTTAAATATTGAAGAGCCTTGTTGATCGCAAACCAAAGTGCGATAAGTGCGGAGATCAACCACCCCGTACCCAACGAAACTACAATCCATTCCGGTTGTTTGGCGTCCGCCGCAAGAGCCGCTCCACATACGAACAGGCCCGCAATCGCTGTGAAGAATATGAGCCTATTCTTCCTCTCACGCCAGGCCGCGAAAGTAAGAAGCACGGCGGTAGTTGCAAGAAAAGATCGCATTAGTTTTTTGTCTTAATTGCAATTCCTAATTGATCAAGCTGGTCCCCGTCCACTTCAGAGGGAGATTCTGCCATTAAATCCTGGGCTTTGGCGGTTTTTGGGAAGGCGATGACTTCGCGCAGGGATTTTTCGCCAGCGAGAAGCATGGCGATACGGTCGATACCGAGGGCGATGCCGCCGTGGGGCGGCGTACCGTAGGTGAGCGCGTCGAGAAAAAAGCCGAAACGGCGGCGGAGTTGTTCTTCGCTAAGTCCGAGCGCTTTGAACAGGCGCTCCTGAATATCCTGGCGATGAATTCGGATGCTGCCGGAGCCGAGCTCGTTTCCGTTCAGGACGAGATCGTAACCTTTCGAGCGCACTTCCCACGGCGCGGACTCGAGCTTTTCCAGATCTTCGTCGACGATGCCGGTGAAGGGATGCTGCGCGCTGACCCAGGCTTTGTCGTTCTCACTCCATTCAAAGAGCGGGAAGCCGGTGATCCACAGAAATTTCCATTGCGTGCGGTCGATTAGTCCGAGCGCCTCGCCGATGTACAAACGCAATTGCCCGGCGACTAGCGCTGCGGCGTGCGTGCCCGCGATTTGCTGCTTCGCGCTCACCGCAACGACGAGATCGCCGGTCTTTGCGCCACAAGCGTCAGCGAGTTTCTTCACATTTTCCGCGCCGATTAGTTTTTCCACGGTCGAGGTCGTGCCTTCGGCCGCGAGCTTCACAAAATACGCGCCGCGCGCGCCGTTGGACTTTGCTTTTTCGGTCAATTCGTCAAGCTGCTTGCGCGAATAGCCAGCCGCGCCGGGAGCGGCGAGCGCGAACACACTGCCTTCGATCCCCAATTTGGTTTTCGCTTCTTCCGGAAAGCAATCGGTGACGTCGTGCAGCTCCATTCCAAAGCGCAGATCGGGCTTGTCGCTGCCGTATTTGCGAATCGCGTCTTTGTAAAGCATGTGCGGAAACGGGCCTTGCGTTTTTATTCCGGCGACCGCGCACGCGCGCACCATCACCGTTTCGATGACATGAAAAATATCTTCCTGCCGGGGGAACGACATTTCGACGTCGAGCTGCGTGAATTCCGGCTGGCGGTCGGCGCGCAGATCTTCGTCGCGAAAACATTTCACGATCTGGAAGTAGCGGTCCAGCCCGCCTATCATGAGGATTTGCTTGAAGATTTGCGGCGACTGCGGCAGCGCATAGAACTGCCCGTGATGCACGCGGCTGGGCACGAGATAGTCGCGCGCGCCTTCGGGCGTCGAGCGCGTGAGCATGGGTGTTTCGACTTCGATGAAGCCGAGCTCGTCCATGGTCTTGCGAATTTCGAGAACGATTTTGTGGCGGAGCCGCATGTTGCGGTTGAGCTGATTGCGGCGCAAGTCAAGATAGCGGAAGCGCAGGCGCGTTTCCTCGGCGGCGGTGATTTCGTCTTCGATGGGAAACGGCGGCGTTTTGGCGTTATTCAAAATGTGGAGTTTCGTGGCGATCAATTCGATTTCGCCCGTGGCGATATGCGGATTCGCTTTCTGGCGCTTCGAGACTTTACCTTCGACCGCGACGACGAATTCGCTGCGCGCCTGTTCGGCTTTCGCGTGCGCGGCCGGCTGCGACTCCTTGTTGAAAACAACCTGCACAATCCCGGTGCGGTCGCGAATATCGAGAAAGAGCAAATTGCCGAGATCGCGGCGGCCGGAAACCCAGCCCATGACGATGGCGTCGCGGCCTTCGTCGGAAGCGCGCAATGCGCTGCAGTAGTGTGTGCGTTCGAGGTTGCCGAGAAAATCGAGCAAGGGTTTTCTTCTCCAATAGCACAGGCACTCTTGCCTGTGTGCCCTTGTAGTGGCGAGTCTTTAGATCTGCGGTTGTGCCGATTCACGCGCACTGCGCCCGCCACGACCAAACAAAAAGCAAGAGCGGGTCTAAAGACCCGCCACTACAACAGCCACTACAAAGGCAACTGCAAAGCCACCCCAACAGGCATTATGGCTTGCGGAGATATTCTAGCAGAGCTGGTCCGGTGAGTTTCTGTTGCGAGCCGTCTGCAAGAGTTTTCAGCGTCCATTGGCCGGAGGCAACTTCGTCGTCGCCGAGAATCAGCGCAAAGCGCGCATTGAGTTTGCTGGCGCGCTCGAGAGCTTTGCCGAGTTTTTGCTCGACCGGCGGGAGCTCAACGCTGAGGCCGGCGCTGCGCAGAGTCTTGGCGGCGCGGATCGCCGTGGCGTAGGCGTTTTGGCCCATCCACGCGATATAGATGTCGCGTCCGTGCGCGGCAGGCGATTTTCCACTTTCCTGCAGCGACAAAATGAGGCGGTCTTCGCCGATGGCGAAGCCGATGCCTTTGGTGGGCGGGCCGCCGAGGAGCTCGACGAGGCCGTCGTAGCGGCCGCCGCCGCAGACGGCGTTTTGCGAGCCGAGTCCTTGCGCGGTGATTTCAAACGTGGTGCGCATGTAGTAGTCGAGGCCGCGGACAAGGCGCCAGTTTTCGCGGTAAGCGACGCCGCGGAGATCGAGTTCGCGTTTTACGGCGGCGTAGTGCGATTTGCATTCATCGCAGAGATGATCGGCGATGCGCGGAAGTTTTTCGATGATGGGCTGCTCGTGCTCGAGTTTCGAGTCGAGCACGCGCAGCGGATTCGTTTCAATGCGGCGCTGGGAGTCGGCGCCGAGTTGGTCTTTCACTTTTTCGAGTTCGGCTTTGAGTTTGGCGACGTAGGCGCGGCGGCAGACGTTTTTACCGTCCACAGGCGGGGCGCTGTGGCCAATGGAATTGATATCGAGTTCGGCGCCTTGGAGACCACACTTGCTAAAGAACGTCATCAACATTTCGATAAGTTCGGCGTCAATGGCGGGAGCATCCGGCCCGCCAAGAATTTCCGCGCCGATCTGGTAGAACTGGCGATAGCGGCCCTTCTGCGGCCGTTCCCGCCGAAACATCGGGCCCATGTAATACAGCTTCACCGGCTGCGGCAGTTGCTGCATGTTGTGCTCGATGTACGCGCGGCACACGGAGGCGGTAGCTTCGGGCCGCAGAGTCACTACATTACCAAGAACAATTTTCCGAACCAGATATTTCACTTCGCGTAGAGCGTTGTCTAGCATATCGAAACTATCCGGGAGTTCCTTGGTAAAGTTCTGCACGAGCCTGCCAAAGTCGGTCCGCGCTTCCAATGCTATCAGTTCCTCGACAACCGCATCGTTCTCCTCCCCCAATCCGGCGTCTGCCTTAGCGCGCCTCAATCGAGATACCAGGATGTTTAGATTGCTCGGCAAGTACAACACGCTCTCGAGGTCTATGATCTCGGCAGCCAGCAGTTCTCCACGGTCTTCCTCGAAGCCGGGAAGCGCGTAATCCTCGAACGTGTACATCTCTTTTGCGACGACATCGGTTTCTTCGCCGATAGAGCGGGCAAATAACTCTGTAGATTCGAAGATCGGGGGGCGGATTTCGCCGAAGCCATAGGTGGAGAAAACTTCGCGGGCGGTTTGCTCGACGTGATTCCACAACGCTGTGTCCGGCGGCAGCAAGTCGCGCGTGCCGCGTATCGCCTGAAACTTGCGTGGCCTCTCGCCTTTTTTTGCCGCGCCTTCGCTCACTTACTGGACTCCTCGCGATAAATGTTTTTGTACTCGACGTAGCGGGCGGCGTAGGCGTCGATGCTGGCTTGGTCAATCGGAGTGAGGGCGCGTTTGACCTTGCCGGGGTGGCCGACGACGAGGCTGCCGGGCGGGATTTTGGCGCCTTCGAGGAGGAGCGTGCCGGCAGCGACGATGCTGCCGGCGCCGATGGTGACGCCGTTCAAGATGACCGCGTCCATGCCAATGAGGCAGCGCGATTCGATCTTGCATCCGTGAAGCGTGCAACTGTGGCCGATGGTGATGTCGTCGCCGAGGACTAGTGCGTGTTCGTCGCGCATGACGTGGAGGACGCAGCCGTCCTGAATATTTGTGCGGGCGCCGATGCGGACGTAGTGGACGTCGCCGCGAATCACAGTGCAGGGCCATACGCTGGAGTCTTCACCGATGACCACGTCGCCGATGATGACGGCGGCGGGGTCGATATAGGCAGAGGCGGCAATTTGGGGATGCTTGCCGCGATAGGGGCGAATGTCGGGCTGGCGGCGTAGATCGGGCGAGCCGTGCGCGGGGTTCGAGCCAGAATTTTGGTTAACCATAAGACCCCTCCCCCCTGTTTTTTCGTAAGTGCGGATTCTAAACAACTTAGCTTTTTCTGCAAGACCTTTAGAATGAACACTTACTAGCAATTTTCATAAGTATTCATTCTAAAAGGCTTAGAGGGAAACATAATTCGCACTGAAATCTGGTTAAAATCCAGGATACGGTGACTCCGGGTCGCACGTCCCCAAAAAGAAAATGCGGCAACCGGGTTGCCGCACTGCCACGCTTGCCAAGGTTATTCCAAAGCGGAGTTTAGCACGACGGCTGAGGATTGCAAGAGCCTTCGAGTGTTCTCGCGGGCGGGCTGGGGATCCGTTCGCATCGCTAAGGTATGGCAATCAATAGGCCGGCGCTCATGCCGAGCGATTGCTCGTGCCCGCGACCAAAGTTGTACTCGTAAGCGGGCTCGATAAACCAGCCAAATCTGTGCTTTCCGGAGGGCCAGAACATGAAGTCCAAAGCGCCCTCGCCGCTAACGGAATTCGTGGTCACTCCATGTTGGCTGGTGTGAACCCACTCTGGCCCCACGCCGACCATAAACTCGACTTTTTTGGAAAAGGTCCAGGGCTTCTTAAATAGCAGGTCGGTATCCCACTCCACAGAGTGGGGGCTGAAGAGGGGCGAAACGCCAGCCTCGAGCTCGAGCCAGTTCTCAACGGGCGTGACCTCAACGGCGGCAGAGGGGCCAAAACTTGATCCGCCACCCTTGAAATTCCAGGAAGCTGCCGGGCCAAGTTCGACGATTGCGATTGGCTCCTTGTCGATGGATTGCGCGGCTGCAGTTCCAGAGAAAAGAAAGAAGGAGACAATCAACGCGCTCCTGCTGGCGATCATTCTTGAGGATCCTTTCTGAAACACTCTAACACGATGTCAGTCGATGGTGACGCTGGGGCCGGAGGAGGTGGCGCTGACTTCGGCCAGGCGGGCGGTGACGGCGCGGGCTAGGGCGTATAGGCTATGCGCGGCGGGGGCGGATTCGCCGAGAGCGGCGACGGGTTTGCCCGTGTCGCCGCCAATGCGGATGCGGGGATCGATTTCGATTTCGCCGAGGACGGGAACGCCGTAAGCGACGGCGGTTTTTGAACCTTCGCCGTGGCCGAAAATGTCGATCGGCTGGTGGCAATGGGGACAGGAGAAGGTGCTCATGTTCTCGACGACGCCGAGGACTTCGACGTTGACCTGGCGAAACATTTCGATGGCTTTGCGGACGTCGGCGAGGGCGACGGTGGAAGGAGTGGTGACGACGACAGCGCCGGTGACGGCGACCGTTTGGATCAGCGTGAGCTGCACGTCGCCGGTGCCGGGCGGAAGGTCGATGATGAGGTAATCGAGCTCGCCCCACTCGACGCTGCGCAGAAATTGCGTGATGACGCTATGCAACATGGGGCCGCGCCAGACCATGGGCTTATCGCCCGGATTCAGCAGGCCCATGGAGATCATTTTCATTCCGGCAACTTGCACGGGGATGATGCGCTTATCTGCAGTGGCTTGAGGTTCTTGGAGCGTGCCGAGCATGATGGGAACGTTGGGGCCGTAGACGTCGGCGTCCATGAGGCCGACTTTGTGGCCGAGTTTTGCCAGGGCCAGCGCGAGATTGACGGCGACGGTCGTCTTGCCGACGCCGCCTTTACCACTGGCCACGGCCACGAGATTTTTTACGCCGGGGATAGGATGGCGTTCGGGTTGAGGCATGGGGGCTGGGGGCATGGTCAGAAATTCTCCGCGAGATCGCAAAAGTCGAAATACGAAAATCGAAAAGCGAAATTCGGAAAAGCCAACGAGATCAGGCTGGCCCCGCGCAGGCCGAATATCCAACGAATGGCGCGGCCCAAGGGATCAACCGCGGTGCAGTTGAAGCGCGCACAGACTGAAGTCTGTGCCACTCTCATGCGTTGGCACCGTGGCACTTTTTGTATTTTTTTCCGGAGCCGCAGGGGCACGGATCATTGCGGCCGACTTTTGCGCCGGCGCGGACGGGCTTGGGGGCTTCGGCCTGCGCGGGGCCAGCCTGATATTGCAACTCTTTTTGCTGGCGCTGCTGTTTGCGCTCCATTTCGCGCGCGAAGGCCGGGAGACGTTCGGGCGGAGGCTCTTCTGCTCGGGCCGCGGCGCTCGCAACTGCGGCGCGTGCGCCACCCGTGCGCGGAGGCGACTGAGGTTGCGGCGGCCTCGGCTGCCTAGCGCCTTCCTGGGGAGGCTGCTCGCTCTGCTGCATCTGAATGTGGAAGAGATAGCGGATGGTCTCATTGTCAATGCGGCCCATCATGTCCTCGAAGAGGACGAAGGCTTCTTTTTTGAACTCGACGAGTGGATCTTTCTGGCCATAGCCGCGGAGGCCGATGCCTTCTTTCAAGTGGTCGAGCGAGAGCAGGTGATCCTTCCACTGCGAATCTACGACATCGAGAATGATGCGGCGCTCGAGCCAGCGCATCAGGTCGGCGCTGAACTGTTTTTCTCTTTCCTCGTAACGCTTGGTGACGGCGGTGACAGTGGCCTCGGATAATTCGTCGTGGCCGAGAGTGCCGGGATCGGCGCCCGCAGCTTTGGCATCGAAACCGAACTGGTTGTTAATTTCAGCGAGAAATTGCGTCGTGTTCCACTGATCGGGATGCTGATCGCGCGGGCAATACGTGTCAACGAGTTCGCGGGCGATGTCTTCGGCGATGCCCAGAACGTAATCGCGCTGATCTTTTCCTTCGAGCGCGGAACGGCGAATGCCGTAAATCGTTTCGCGCTGCTTGTTCATCACGTCGTCGTATTCGAGGAGGTGTTTGCGAGCGTCGAAGTTCTGCGCTTCGACGGATTCCTGGGCCTTCTCGATACGATTCGAAATCATTTTCGATTCGATGGGGACGCCTTCGGTCATACCGAAGCGGTACATAAGCGCCTTGATGCGTTCCCCGCCGAAGATGCGCATGAGGTCGTCTTCGAGCGAAAGAAAAAAGCGCGACGAGCCGGGGTCGCCTTGGCGTCCGGCGCGTCCGCGAAGCTGGTTATCAATGCGGCGCGCTTCGTGGCGTTCGGTGCCGAGAATGTGCAAGCCGCCGAGGGCGACGACTTCATCGTGTTCGGCTTTGCACTGCTGGGCAAACTGGTCGTAAACAGGTTTCCACTGGTCGGCGGGCACCTGGAAAATTTTGCCTTCGTGCTGGAAGAGGACCATCTGGACGACAGGCTGTGCGGCGGCATTGCCATCGGCGGGAATGACGGCGGGGGCGGCTGCGTAAGGCATGGCCAGCTTGTTCTTCAGGCAATAATCGCGCGTCATCTGCTCGGGATTACCGCCGAGAAGAATATCGGTACCGCGGCCGGCCATGTTGGTGGCCACGGTAACGGCGCCTTTGCGCCCAGCCTGCGCGACGATGCCCGATTCGCGCTCGTGCTGCTTGGCGTTGAGGACCTGATGCGGGACGCCGGAGCGCCGCAGGATTTCCGCGATGGCTTCGGATTTTTCGATGGAGATGGTGCCTACGAGAACGGGCTGGCCGCGGTCGTGATAATGCTTGATGCCGTTGGCGAAGGAATTGTCTTCCTGAAGGATGCCGTTAACGACGGCTTCGAATTTTTCTTTTTCCGTGCGGTAGACGACATCGCGGTGCTCTTCGCGGATGAGCTTGCGATTCGTGGGAATGACCACGACGTCGAGGCCATAAATTTTGCCGAATTCCTCGGATTCGGTTTCGGCCGTGCCGGTCATTCCGGAAAGTTTCTTGTACATGCGGAAATAATTCTGGAAAGTGATCGTGGCGAGGGTCTGATTTTCGCGCTCGATCTTGACGCCTTCCTTGGCTTCGACGGCCTGATGCAATCCATCCGACCAGCGGCGGCCGGGCATCTGGCGGCCGGTAAACTCATCGACGATGATCACTTCACCGTCTTTGACGACATAATCGACGTCTCGCTTATAGAGCGAATGCGCCCGCAGCGCCTGATAAACGTGGTGCATCAGCTCGATGTTGACGGGATCGGAAAGATTTTGCAGGCCGAGGAGGCGCTCGCATTTGCTGAAGCCTTCTTCGGTCAGAGTCGCGGTGCGCAGTTTTTCGTCAATCGAATAGTCAATATCTTGAATGAGTTTCGGAATAATTTTGTCGATTTTGGCGTACTTATCGGTGGATTCTTCCGAAGGGCCGGAGATGATCAGCGGCGTGCGGGCTTCGTCAATCAAAATGGAATCGACTTCATCGACGATGCAAAACTGGTGGCCGCGCTGGACGCACTGCGCAAGGTCGTACTTCATGTTGTCGCGCAGATAGTCGAAACCGAATTCGTTGTTGGTGCCGTAAGTGAGATCGGCCCCATAGGCGGCCTGGCGCTGAGGGTCGTGGAGGTCGTGGACGATGACGCCGACGGAAAGGCCGAGGGCGCGATAGAGCGGGCTCATCCATTCAGCGTCGCGGCGGGCCAGATAATCGTTCACGGTTACGAGATGCACGCCGCGGCCAGCGAGGGCGTTCAGAGCCGCCGGCAGAGTGGCGACGAGTGTTTTGCCTTCGCCCGTTTTCATTTCCGCGATCTTGCCTTCATGGAGGACCATGCCGCCGATCAACTGCACGTCGAAATGGCGCATGTTCAGAAAACGGCGGCCGGCTTCGCGGACGAGAGCAAACGCGGGAACGATCATGGGGTCCAGCGCCTGCTTTATGAGATCCTTATAGGTCTTTTCACTGGGATCGGCGTCCTTGAGCTTTTCCTGGACCTTGGTCTTCAACTCGCTGAAGCGAATCTTCAGCTCTTCGTCGCCGAGCGACTTCATTTCGTCTTCGAGCCCGTTGATAGCGAGGACGAGCGGCTGCAATTTTTTAATGTCGCGTTCGTGCTTGGTGCCGACAAAGAACGCGATTACATTGTCGAGGAACTTGGTAACGTCCATGAAGAGTTTCGCCGTCTCCTGGCGCTTCTACGCGAGTGTAAGCTGACTGGCCGGTCTGCCGCAGCCAGTACAAACATTCTATTCTAACTGTTTGGATGCTCCAGCGCCAAAAACAACGACATGCCGGGCCGAAGACACGTACCCACGGTGAACCAACTGCGCGTGTCAGGTGTGCCTCGACAAATCGTTGACTTTAGGAGGGTAACGTTCTCTCACTACCGGCGGCCGGGCTTGGGGATTTCGGTTCGGCCGAGGGGCTCGAGTGGGAATGATTATCGGCTAGCAGGCGGCGGTATTTGCTGCGTTCGTCGAGGGACATATCCACAATTTCGAAGGCCATATCCTGAGCGCGGTAGTCGCGCATCAAGGCCGTGGCTTGCACGTTGCGGAGGCCGAGCTGAAGCCTCAGTTGCACTTGCGTCCCGGGAGCCAAATGGCGGCTGATGGTGGCGACCCCGCCTGAAAGGCTGGCCGTCTTGATTTCCAGGCGGCAGCTTTCTTTGAGGTTTGTGCTCACGGCAGTGACGGGCTTGCGGAGCCGGACACGAGTGTGGCGACGCTGCCGTACAAACTTGGAGTTTGCAACCATCTCGAGCGGGGCAAGAGCGAGGTCTTCGCGGTCGATTCCGCTCTTGGCTAAAAATTCGCGCGCCCAATCCGAATCAAGGGTCATCAGTGCTTGGAACGCAGCGACGCGAAGCTCCTGGGGATGAGCCCAAACAAACAACTTCTTTGCTTCGACGACGCGCTTAAGGGTGGTGATGGATTCCGGGGCATGAATGCGGCCCAGGGCTTCGATGGCCTTCACCTGCAAGAAGGGACCAGCGCCCACGGGCAGGTCGCCGTCCACGATGGTCAAGAGACGGCCGAGCGCTTCGCGGTCTGAGCTAACGCCAATTTCGTCAATCACCAGAGGCATCACCAGTGGATCGACGTGATCGAGCAGCTCCAGAAGAATCCTAGAGCGAGCCGGAGCGCCGCTAGCCGAAATCTGGCGCACAATGCGGTCCTGCGAAGTGCGGGGAAAATCCTTCATCCGGGCAGGCAGGAAAACTTCTACAGCTTCCGGATCCAGTTTGCTCAAGAGGCCGGCCATCTCGACGGCTTCGGCGATGGGGCCGCCTCGCACCGTGCTCCGCAAGTATTGCAGACCCTCTTCGCCTAGATCGGCGGCCAGATTGGAAACATGCTCGGCATCTTCGCGCAGACTGCATCGGTTGAATCGCGTGGCGAGCTGCTCCATCGCGGTCTGCGGAAGCATCTTCAAAACATTGGTCATGCCCGCGGCCGCCTGGCGCGCGCGCAGGGCTTCATCAACAAATTCGGGAACGCGCTCTTCGATGCCCATCTTGGGGCGCAAGCTGCGCGCGATTCCCGGCCGTTGCGCTTCGACGCCGGAAATTAGATCGAGAGCCTGCTCCATCACCGGGAAGCAGCGGCTGGTCGCAGCCTCTTGACTAAGTCTGACGAACGCAGCGCTGACCAGAGTTTGCAGCTCTGTGTCTTGCTCAACGCTCAGACGCAGTCCCAGATGGCGCAGCGCGTCGCCAAGCAGCTTCGGATCGGCCTTGGCATAGAGTTCGGCCATTTCGGACAAACCCATCGCCGTCTTCTTGCGCGCATCGGCTTCTTCACTGTCCGCGCACGACGCGTAATTTTGCAGGATGCTGATAGCCTGCGCGACATCTCCGGTTTCGATCAAGTGAGCCACGTAAGACTGCACGTTTTTCGGCGGGATGCACCACGCATCTCCGGACAGCAGCACGGCTTGCTTGCCGCTTTCCGGAACCGCTGCCCAAAACTGCCGGTCGAGAATCTCGCGATGGGATTCGACCATCAGACCCGCGTCGGTCATTTTGTCTTCGTGGGCGCCGAGAATCTTGCGGAGATTTTCGATCTCCTGATTCATGCGGTCCAGCATCTGGCGCACAGCGTTCACCTTGACTTCGCCACTCTCGAAACGTTCCAGTGCGAACTTAATCGCAAGGTGCTCCGCCAGTTTTACTAGGACGGATTCGTCGGGCTGGCCTTCCGGCGCTTGCGCCGCGAGGCCGGCAATGGCCCGCTTTAGCGTGTCTTGTGCGGTTCCGGGTAATTGGGACATCTGCTCCTGGAACACTCCGGCAGCCGCCACTCCCCCCTGACCAGCGCCCACGTTTCCGAAGCTCGTAAGTGCGCCCAATATGCCGTAGATTTCGTCTTCGCTAGGACCGCTGCCCTGGCCTCCGCGCCATGGCCCGTTGCCGCTGCCAACTCCACTGCCCGCGCCCCCGCCAACCCCAGCTCCCAGGCCCGGGCCAAGACCTGCACCGGTGCCTGCAACTTGTCCTGGCAGGCCGCCGATGCCAGCGAGCCCACTTCCGGCAATGTACGGCCCGGACGGCAGCGCGCCTCCAATGCCAGATCCACCAGTTCCTCCAGGGCCGCCTGCTCCCCCGACGCCTCCATACCCGGTGCCGCTTCCTCCGGCTCCGGCTAAGCCGGGTTCACCCGCGCTTCCAGCGCCAGTGCCAAATCCGCCCCCAGTTCCGGCGGAAGCCTCCGTTCCCGCATCAGCACCACCTGGCCCAATGCCGGTCCCAGCAGTCCCGCCGCCTCTCGATCCTTGGGCCGCAGCAATCAGCTCGAGCAGTTTCTGCGGGTCATTCAACCACTTCCTGAATTCGTCTTGATCTTCGCCGAGAGACGCGGCCGCGAGCTGCGCAGCGACGCTCGCGTCTTTCAGCCGTGAATCTGTGGCGACGAAACACACCTCATTCAAACGAATGCCTTGAGCGCCTACGAGGGCGGCCTTCAATTGCCGTGCGAGTTCGGTCGGTTTGGCCTTGCCGGTCGGAAACGCCCGGGCGAACCTGCCGATTTCTTCCTGGGTGACAGCGGGGAAGAACTGGATGCTGGCCAGACCTGCGGCGGAAAGTAACTGCGCAAACTGTTTCTCGGCGGGGGCGCCTTCCAAGGGAACGCCATCCAGAAGCAACTGCGACCCCGTTGCGCCAAGCATGAGGCCGGAGTCGGTGCCAGTGGGAATGGCGGTTCTCAGCTCGCGCCAGGCGATATCCAACTGTTCGGTGGTACGGCTGTGCTCGTAACCGTACAATCGGGCAAACTTCAAAAGTATGTTGAGACTTCTTACGAAGGCCCGACCCGCCGCCGACTTGGAATCCGCTATCATCCGCCGCTTCGGTAGTCCGCAATGGGACTACCTGTCTAGTACCGTAGGGTTATCGACCGTTCGCGGCAATGGTACAGAGGTCCCATGTGTCTCTGCTGTCAAGCCGCTGAGAGGACGGGTGCCGGACCTGCTCATTCGGACGGTTCCGCACCGGATGAGTACAGGTGGAAGGAGAGAATGTTGCGTGCTGCCGCACGCCGTCAATTTCCTGCTTTAATTTTTTGAGTAGGAGGCCACGCGCCCCCTTCTCTTGCTGCGATTGGTTACCGCCGACACCTGAGGCAGACCCCCAAGCTCGAGAAGGATTTTTCGAAGTCTGGAGCGGTCTTCCAAATCCATTTCTACAAATTCGAACGCCATCGCCTGCGGACGAGCGCCTCGCACGATAGCTTGAGCCTTGATGTGGCGCACTCCATGAGAAAACTTGAGGGAGAGAAGCGAACCAGGAGCAAGATGTCGTTCGCCCGAGCCGATCCCCCCGCCCAAGTTCAGCTCCGGAATCGACAGTCGGAAGTTCTCGCGCAGGTTGGTCGTTATGGCGATCAGATTCTTGGATAGCTTTAGCCGTGCATAGCGCCGTTGTCGCATCACCGACGAGTGGGGTTCAGGGTCGATGGGTTCGAGCGTCAAGTCTTTGCGCTCAAGCCCGCTGGCGTTCAACTTTTCGAGAGCCATGGCTGGATCGATGCGCATCAAGGCTTGTGCGGCAGCGATGCGCAGTTCCGTTGGGTAAACCCAGCGCCATACCTGCCTTGCGTCCATGATGCCCTGGATCGTAGGGCTCGCCGCGGAGGCGCGTAGACGTCCAAGCGCTTCGATAGCTTTCAAACGGTGAAAGGGCGGCGTGTGATCATTCTGCGCCAATTCCAAAAGTTTCGGAATGCATTCCGGGTCGCCGCTCATTCCCATCTCGTCCAGGGCGAGCGGCCGGATGAGCGCATCCAGCGAATCGTAAAGCGCGACAAGCAGTTTGGAGCGTTGTTCAGCGGGAGCCGAAGAAAGCTGGCGCACGGCGCGATCATGAGAAGAACGCGGCCACTGGCTAAGGCGCACCGGAAGTATCTTTTCGACGGCTTCGGGAGCGAAGTGGCTCAGCAAGCCGATGGTCTCCGCGGCCTCGTTGGCGGGAGCAGTTTGTAAGGTTTCGAGCAGGCGTTGCGTGGAATCTTCGCCAAGCCCCTTGACGATTTGACCAAGCACCTCGCAATCTTCTCGGAAACCGCAATGACCGAAGCGGCTCGTAACATAGTGCAGGGTAGCTTTTGGCATTAGCCCAAGAATTTCCGTCATGCCATCGGCGATGTGTCCGCCACGCAACGCCTCTTCGATGAACTCCGGCAATCGTTCCTCGGCGCCGATACGCGGACGAAGGCTTTGCGTCGATCCTGGCCGTTGCTGTTCAATACTATCGAGGGACGAGAGAGCTTGCTGCATGGCGGGATAGCAACGCTTCGACGCGGCTTCCTGACTCAAGCGCACGAATGCTGCGCTGATCAAGGTTTGCAATTCCGGCTCGCGTTCGAGAGCGAGTTGATTGCCCAGGCGGCGGATCGATTCCATCAGCGCGCTGCCGTCGCCGCTACCATACAACTCTGCAAGGTCGGAAAGACCGATCGCCGTGGTGCGGCGCGCTTCCGGGGCTTCCAGAGAAATGCAAGCGGCGTACTTCATCAAAATCTCATTGACCGTTTTCAGTTCGCCGCGGCGCAACATTTCTTCAAGAAAAGCGCGCACATTTCGTGGCGGCACGCACCATGCCTCGTCCGACGTCAGCACTTCTTTTTTGTTCTCTTCGGGCACCTGCTCCCAAAACTCCTGATCGAGCAGCTCGGTATAGGTCTGCACCGAAAGCCCTGCCTGCGCCATCATTTCTTCTTGCGAACCGAGAATCTTGCGCAGCGCTTCGATCTCGGAATTCATGCGGTCGAGCAACTGCTTCACGGCGTTCACGCGTAACTCGCCCCGCTCGTAACTGTCCAGCGCAAACCGAATCGCGACGTGTTCCGCCAACTTCAGCAACATCGGCTTGTCGGCCTTTTCGGTGGGAGCTTGCGCAGCAAGTCCGGCCAAAGCCTGTTGCAAAGTGAATTGGGCACGCACCGGCATCGCGCTCAAGCGCGACTGAAAGGTCGGAACATCCATTTTGGCTTCCGGATCTTTTCTGGATTTCCCGAGCTGAGCGAAAAGCCCCAGCATTGCGCGTACATCGGCCTCTTCGACAGCGAAGCCAGCACCACCTGTGCCGGGCCCAGTGCCCGTCCCGCCTAGTGTGCCGCCGAGAGTTCCGCGCGGCAGCAACGCGGAAGCCGTCAACCACTTTCCGGGCGCAGTTTCTGCGACTCCCCCGCCACCAGCTCCGCCTCCTGTTCCAGGGCCTCCGACTCCCGAGCCACTTCCTCCGCCAAATCCTGAGCCGCCTCCGCTGACTCCGGTACCGCCAAGTCCTGGACCGCCTCCGCTAACTCCCGTACCTCCACTTCCAAAGCCGGACCCGCCGCCCGTCCCCGCGCCAGCTACTCCACCTCCCCCACTGCCACTTCCGCCGGTTCCTGGGCCGCTCCCGCCACCAATTCCAGATCCACTGCCGGTTCCAGTCCCTCCCCCTCCACCCGCAGCTGTGCCCCAACCACCGGACCCGCCAGGGCCTCCGGAACCAGAACCACCGCCCGACCCGCTGCCAGAACCTCCGCCTGTGCCCAAGCCGCCGCCGCTAGTTCCAGCACCCCCGCCACCTTCCCAAAGGCTGCCGCCCTGACTCGGTGACCCAGTTCCTCCGCCGCCACCCGAGCCGGAACCGCCGGCACCTGTGCCTCCGCCGCCTGGCACACCGCCGGGACCGCCGCCACCCGGACCAAACCCGGGGCCGGTCCCTCCTCCTCCACCTCCGCCTCCACCTGCGCCGCGCGCACTTTCCGCGGCGAGAATCATTTGAAGGAGTTTGTTGGGGTCTTCGAAGAAATCCTTAAACTTATCCCCTTGCGCGCCAAGGGCTTTAGCGGTGAGTTGGGCTGCAACCTTGATCCCCGCGACGGAGGAATCTTCCGCCACATAGCGAATTTCGTTGACCTTGATGCTGGTTTCACCGGCAAGGGCGGATTTCAGTTGTTCGGCGAGAGAAGAGGGCTTAGCGTTGCCGCTGGGAAAAGCGCGGACGAAACGGGCAAACTGTGGCTGCGTCAAATTCGGAGAGAAGTGGATGCTGGCAATTCCGGAGCCGGTGAGAAGCTGCGCGAAACTTTTTTCGCCCGCGGATGCGCCAAGCGGTACGCCGTCCAGCAAAATCTGATTTCCCGAAGCGCCCAGCAGCAGGCCGCTTCCGCCGCTTTCATCAAGCGCACCACGGAGCTCTTTCCACGCGGTTTCAAACTGCGCCGCCGTTCGCACGTGGCCAAACTCATAGAGACGCGCGAATTTCAACAAAATGTTCAGGCTGCGGACAAAAGCCCGCGCGCCCCCGCGAGATTCGGGACTCATTCTATCCGGCGAGGAAGCCGGTCCTCCCCATGCTTCCTACTACAGTAGAGGCCTCGTGCGCTACAAACAAGTATTGAAGCGCAGATTGTAACGTTCTCAATAACAGAGTGTTTGCAAAATGGGCACCAACATGGTGCGCTCTAGGCGCTTGCTTTGTTGCGGCTTACAGCGCACGCTCAATACCAAGCTTGCTGGGAATTGCAGCCGGCTCTACAATAGCCGACAGACGGATCCTACGCCCGGCTGGCGTGGACAGCGCTTGCGCTTTAGCAACGGATTCGCGGAAAACCAAAAGCTTCGCCAATAACCATGTCGGACCAGTCCCCACCTGACCGCTACAAGGCAGAGATGCCTGAGATTCCGGGAGTTTCCGCGGCCGGGTCGCGTGGCACATGGCTCAATAATCCGACGCTGCGGCTGGTCGGCGGTCTTCTTGCGCTGCTCCTGGTGATTTTTGTTGGTGCTCGATGGTTGCTCCGCCCGAAACACTCGGATCCTCCTCCGGCAGAGCCGCCGCCTCAAATCGAGGTCCCCGCGCCCGCACCGGATCCTATGGCTGCCTTGCCGCACGCCACCGAACAAAACCCGGACATCGCCACACTCTCAGAAATGTCCGAGCCCTGGTCTTCCAAACAGTTTTTCATACGCAACGGACTCACCGGGGACAATATTCCGGCCCTGCTGATTCGATTGCCTGCCAGCTCCGCATCGCAGCCGAACGGATATTGGGCGCTTTCGCTGAAAGCTCCCTACGGCGATTGCCAGCTCGAGTACGTTAAGGATCTCGCGAAACTAAGAAGCGACTATGACTTCAAGGCCGCAAAGCACCCCATGGTCGCCAACCCGTGCAGCCGCACAGTTTATGACCCGCTGAAGCTGACCAATCTTCCAGGAGATGTCTGGGTGCGCGGGGCCATCGTCCAGGGTTCGGACCTGCGGCCGCCGCTGGGCATCGAACTCAACATCCAGGGAAAAAATATTCAAGCCATCCGGATGGAGTAGTTCGAGCGAGTCTGCTGAACCAGAATCGCGCACGCCCACTCGTCCATATTTTTTCTTCATCCTCCTTGACAACTGGTGCCCTCGCCAGATAAAGCTCATTCGCATCATGGAGAAAACACCGATGTCCACAAGATTCGTTTCGAATCGCCGCCGCTTTCTGCAAACCGCCGCTGCTTCCACTCTTGCGCTCGCGCCCGGCCTCGAAGTTGCCGCGCGTTCCGCGCAACATCATCCCGCCGCAGACTTCTCTGGATTGAAGCCGCTCGGCGCCCGTCTGAAACCGATCACGCCCGCTGAGTTTCGCGGACGCATGGAACACGCTCAGAAGCTGATGAACGATTTAAAGCCAGGCTTCGAGGCGCTTTTCTTTGCTCCAGGCAGTTCGCTCTACTACTTCACTGGCATTCATTGGGGTTTAAGCGAACGGCTTGCAGGCATAGTCCTGCCTCGCACCGGCAAACCTGTGGCCTTTTGCCCCGGCTTCGAAGAAGGCCGTTTTCGTGAACAATTGCGCTTCCCCATCGAAGTCCGCGTCTGGCAGGAAGACGAAAGCCCAACACAACTCGCTGCTAAAGCTCTGGCTGATCAGGGCATCCGCACCGGCAGGCTTGGTGTGGAAGAGACCGCTTACTTCACTTACTACGATCATTTGCGTGCGGCTGCTCCCGGATTCGAATACGTCTCCGCCGATCCCGTGACAATTGCCTGCCGCGGAACAAAATCGGCGCACGAACTCGAGTTGATGCGCCTGGCATGTGAGGCGACGTTCGACGTCTACAAACCGGTCTTCGCGGCCTTGCGCGAGGGCATGTCGCAGAACGACATTGCACACCTCGTCGAAACTGGCTTCGCGAAAATGGGGTTGCGCGGCGGCGCGCTGGTGCTCCTCGGACCCTCCGCGGCTCTGCCGCACGGTACCACGCACCCGCAAACGCTCAAGGAAGGAGATGTGGTTTTGATTGATGGCGGCTGCGGCGTCGATGGCTACGCCTCGGACGTGACGCGGATGACGGTGATGGGTAAACCTTCGGACAAAGTCGCGAAGGCTTACGAGCTTGTACGCCAAGCCCAGGACGCAGCCTTGGATGCGGCTCGCGCTGGACGATTGTCCGGCACTGTGGATGACGCAGCGCGCGCCGTGATCGTCAATGGCGGCTATGGCCCCGGCTACAAATTCTTCACGCATCGGCTCGGCCACGGCATCGGCCTCGACGGCCACGAGCATCCTTATCTCGTGAAGGGCAGCACCACCAATCTCCAGCCCGGCATGACCTTTTCCAATGAACCGGGAATTTATGTCGTGGGAGAATTCGGAATGCGCTGCGAAGACGATATGGTCGTCATGCCTGATGGCCCGGCGCAGCTTTTGACGCCGCACTTCGCGGTTTCACTGGAAAAACCGATGGGATGAGGTTATGCGCTTCGGATCGCATTGCAAAACTCGACGATCTTTTGTTCTGCCCAGAAGCGTTCCGCGCCGCTGCGATTTGAAATAAATCCGCAGTGCCCTCCGTGCTCCGGTGCTACGAACTGTATCGCCGGATTTTGCGCCGGATTGGCGCGCTGAAAAAGTTCATAGGGGACAAATGGATCATCCTGTGCCGTGATCATCAGCATCGGCACGGACACTTTTGCCACGACTTTCTTTGCCCCTACCGCTTCGTAATAATCCTGCGCATCATCGTAGCCAAAGTGCGGCGCCGTGATCTTGTCGTCAAACTCCCGCACCGAGCGCACCGGTCCGAACCCATTTTTCGGATAGCGCTCGGGAAAGAGCTGTGCCTTTCGCGCATAACGCTCCATCAAGCCCTTCACAAAATGCCGCTGGTAGAAATAGTTTTCACGAAGCTGCAACGCGTCGGCACAAGCTCCGAGATCCATCGCCGGGCAAACCGCGCAAACACCGCGCAATGCCTTCGGCACCGCCTCTCCAAATTCGCCGGCCATTTTCGTAACCAGATTGCCGCCCATCGAATACCCAACGAAGAAAATCTGCTTGAATCCATCCCCGTTCGACAGTTCCGCCAACACCGCTTTATAGTCGCCGCTCATTCCGGAGTTATACAGCGTCGGCGTCAACTTCAAAGCTTCCGGGCTGCCGCAATTCCGCTGATTCAACCGCACCGCGTGAAAACCAAGCCGATATGCTTTTTCCGCGATCCCCCAAACGTAATTCGACTCGCTCGAACCCTCTAGCCCGTGCAAAATCACAATGACAGGGGCATCCCGCCGCTTTCCCGCTTGCCAGTGGCACCGTCCAATAATCTTCGATCCCGGCTCGACTTCAAACAGCCGTTCTTCAAAAGGAGTCAGATCAAATTTGCGTCGCACAAACGCCGCCGCGATCGTCATCGCATGCCGGTTCCGCAGCAAGCGGTGCGGCTCAAATTTTTCTCCCTCGCAGTCCACGAATTGACTGTAGTTCAGTAGTACACGTCAGGCAAGCTAACGACTTGAAGAAAGTTTGACCGCCTCCGGCCGTTCGGCGAACACGACATTCAAATGAAGAAGTCACGCGCCCATTTCAATGTCGTCCTCCGGCCTGAACCCGAGGGCGGATTTACCGCCGTAGTTCCCGTGCTGCCGGGCTGCGTAACGTATGGCAGAACTCTTTCCGAAGCCAAGAGCATGGCCAGAGACGCCATATCGGCCCACATCGAGAGCCTCAAGAAGCACAACGAACCGACACCTACAGGCGAGTGTGCGCGCAACCTCCGGCCGCCGCGCTGGACCATCCTCAGGTTACTTGACTTAGCGCAGTAGGATTTATGACAGAATGAAGTTCATGAGTTGGGTCAAACTCATAACTCTGTTGATCGTGGCCGCAGAGATTAGCTCAAGCGTACACCCGCAACAGGCGAAGCCACTTGCTCCGCTTGAAAGCGATGACGGACGGATTGACGGAACTGTTTACGATGAAGATGGGAAGCCGGTTAATGGTGCCACCGTCTACGCCGACCCACTGGGGGTTGACCTCGGCGCAATGCTTCCCCACGCCGTCACCGACGAGGCCGGAAACTTCAGAATCCATATCCCCCGGTCATGGTTTGCAAAATTTGCAGTAGTTGCAGCGAAAGAAGCCGAAGACTATCCGGGTATGCCTTTTCAGTTTTATGACAACGGAAGTTTTGAAACCGTCACATTGACGCCCGCCAATCCCCATGCGACCGTAAGGATTCATATGGGACCAAAGGCGGGGATCTTGGAGGGCAAAGTAACGGACGCTCTAACGGGCGCTCCCTTGCGCCCATGCGTGGAATTCAGACGTTCCGCAAATCCTAATAATTTCCTAAGTGGCAGCGGGCTCGTGCAGCAAAACTACAAGCTGTTCGTGCCTTCGAATACGAACGTAATGGTGAAAATCTGGCTAGACGGTTACAGGCCCTGGTACTTCCCCGGAACCTTTCGCAAATCAGAGCGTACGGAGGTCAGGCTCAGGCCAGGTGAGCATAGGACTCTGGACATTGCGCTCCAGCCTGACGCGAAGTACGCGAAGTCTGGCTGTCCCGCCCCCTTTGGCTCAACTTGACCCCAATCTCTTTGCCCCCTAGAATAGAAGTTTCACAGTGATTGATTTTTGCAATCTGACGCATTCATCTTTCGGCCCAGCGGCCACCCGCTGGGCTGCGCTGTTTTTGGACGCTAATTTTCTTTGAACTGAGGTAGGAATGATCGACGGTCCGATTCCCGAGGGTCTTACTTTCGATGACGTGCTTCTTCTGCCAGGCAAGTCCTCTGTGCTTCCGGCCGAAGTCGATACACGCACCTGCTTCACTCGCAAACTTTCTCTCGACATTCCCCTGGCCTCGGCTGCCATGGACACTGTGACCGAATCCCGTTTGGCCATCGCCATCGCCCGCCAGGGCGGCATCGGCCTCGTCCACCGCAACATGCCCATCGACCGCCAGGGCGAAGAAGTCGACCGCGTTAAACGTTCTGAAAGCGGCATGATCGTTGACCCCGTAACCATTTCTCCGGACATTACTCTTCGCCAGGCCCTCGAAATCATGACCAAGTACCGCATCTCGGGCTTGCCCGTCACGCGCGGCACCCGCCTCACCGGAATCCTCACCAACCGCGATCTGCGCTTCGAAAAAAATCATTCCCAGCTTGTCGGCTCCGTGATGACCAAGGACAATCTGGTCACCGTTCCGGTCGGCACCACGCTCGAGGAAGCTGAACGCATCCTGCAAAAACATCGCATCGAAAAACTTCTCGTCGTCGACCAGGATTTCAACCTCAAGGGTCTGATCACCGTAAAAGACATTCAGAAAAAGCGCGCCTATCCGCACGCCACCAAGGACGATCACGGCCGCTTGCGTGTGGGCGCAGCAGTTGGCGCCACCGGCGATTATCTCGAGCGAGCCGTCGAAATGTTCAAATCCAAGGCCGACGTTCTCGCGATCGACACCGCGCACGGCCACACCACTCGCGTCATGGACGCCATCGCCGCCATTCGCCAGCGCCTTCCCGAAGCGCAGCTCATCGCCGGAAACGTCGCCACCTACGAAGCCGCGAAAGATCTCATCGCTCTTGGCATTGACGGCCTGAAAGTCGGCATCGGCCCCGGCTCGATCTGCACTACGCGCGTCGTCACCGGCGCCGGCGTACCGCAGATCACCGCCATCATGGAAGCCGCGCGCGCCGCACAAGGTACCGGCATCCCTATTATCGCCGATGGCGGCATCAAGTATTCCGGCGACATCACCAAAGCCATCGCCGCCGGCGCTTCTTGCGTGATGATCGGCAGCCTCTTTGCCGGAACCGAGGAAGCTCCCGGCGAGACGATTCTCTACCAGGGCCGCAGCTTCAAAACCTATCGCGGCATGGGCTCGATGGGCGCCATGGACGCAGGCTCCGACCGCTACGCCACCGTTCAGGACATGGAAGAGCGCGGTAAATCCGTGCCGGAAGGCGTCGAAGGGCGCGTTCCTTACAAAGGTTCGCTTGGCGCGTTAACAGACCAGCTCGTCGGTGGCCTCAAAAGCGGCATGGGCTACGTGGGCGCCCCAACGCTGCGGGAACTCGCAGAAAAAGCGCGCTTTGTCCGCATCACCGCCGCGGGCCTGCGCGAAAGCCACGTTCACGACGTCATCATCACGCGCGAAGCCCCGAACTATCGTATGGAGTAACTTTGGAGCGCGAGAGCCCAGCTCCCGATTTTCTGACAGTTGACTATTTTCCCGCCCGCCAACGCCTCTTCTGGGGAAATCACCCGCGGCAAGCTAGACTGTAAGCGAGAACTGAACGAAGCAACGGAACGACGAAACCGGAGATCTAGAATTGTCTGACCCGCAACCGTGGCGCAACCCTCGCCCCGCACCGCAAATGCAGGAGTTGCAGCCCCGTCTTCGCAAGCTTCTGCTCCCCGAATGGTTTCGCGCCTGGTGGCCCGCTCTCGTCTGGGCCTGCGTCATTTTCACGCTTTCGACCGACAGCTTTTCTGCAGAGCAGACCGCGAATATCCTATCCCCCGTCGTTCGCTGGCTCTTCCCCCACCTCACCCAGGATCAATTCGATCTCATTCACCATCTCATCCGCAAGAGCGCCCACTTCACGGAATATTTCATTTTCTGCGCGCTGCTTTTTCGCGGCTTTTGCGGCGACCGCAAAGGCTGGCGCTGGACCTGGGGATTTTCTGCCTGGTTTGTCGCTGCCGGATATTCTTGCCTCGACGAAATTCACCAGGCCTTCGTCGTCAGCCGCACCGCTTCTCCCTACGATTCCCTTCTCGACTCTATCGGCGCCCTTTTCGCCTTCGCCCTTCTCTACCTTTGGTTCCGGTTCCGCTGCCCCAAACCTCCCGCGCTTCAAGAGCCTGTTCAATGACCGGTTCAACGCCCAGTTCACACTTCGGCCGTCATCTCTTTGGGGTGACGGCTTTCGCCTTTGGCCTCATCACGCTGGTCGGGCATGACTACAACGACTGGCATCCACCGCGCTACGTTCTCTACGCCGTCGCCACGACTGTTTTCTTCGCAATCGCCGGAACCAACTGGATTCTCGCCGATCTCCTAGCCGAGTCCCGTCTTAGCGCTCATTCCCCGCAATGAGGCAAGGTGTATTCCCTTCCGTCGCAGGGTTGCGAATCGCGCGCCTCGAAGTTCGTACAACTAATAGCGATTCTGGCCTGCCCGCGCCCGGACCTCGTCTTCGACAGAAAAGGCCTTCTTTGGGTCCGCAGCAAACCTCGACTCAAGCTCGAATGCGTGGGCTTCAAGCGGCACGCTGAAGAGCCAGCGCGAATCAAGAAATGCTCGAATGAACACCTCGACGTAGCGATCCAGCCCCAGCGTTTCAATTTGAACGCGGCGAACGAGCGCTTGGAAGAGCAATCGCTCTGTCATTTCATCGTTGAAGACCAAGACATCCTGAAACGTCACCGAAGCCAAATGAGTGAATTCCGGGAGGCCCTGAAAGCCCGCGGCTCTCGCCTCTAGGCAACACGACGGCTCCGCAACACGGCGGCCCACCAGTTGCACGACCTTGGCGCCGGCAAGAAATGTGGTCGAAAAGAAAGATTTCATCACTGCCGCATGCCCGGGGTCGAGCGGCTTGCCTATCGATACGTACTCTTCGCGCTGTTCTCGCATGTAGCCGCGAATGCGTGTCAGCACACGAAGAACTAACTCTTCCGTTAGTTCTAACTTCCCTTGATTCCGATTTGCCCCAGAATTCGGCCGTAGTTCCCGGTTCATTTTAGCGTCCGGGGCGCTGTCCCTTGGCTCAGACAAACAAGACATCTCCAACTCTCAAATTAGATTTACAAAGACCGAAAAACCAGCTAGTCTCATTACTTATACACTGTTATATTTACGGTGTCAACGTTTTGTTTCGGCTGCATTATTTGTGAGGATGTCATGCCTAGACAACCTGATCCTCTTCTAGAGGGTCGCATTCACGAAGCCGCACGGAAACTATTCGTGAAAGGGGGCGAAAAAGCTCTCTCCATGCGAGCCTTGGCAAAACTAGCCCATACCAATACCCCGGCAGTCTACCGTCGCTTCCGAGACAGAAAGGCCATCCTGCGCGCCCTGTTGGAGCAGTTTCAACAGGATTTGTTTCGTGTGCTCCAGTCGGCTGACTCTCTGCAAGAGATCTGCAAACGCTCACTTGAGTTTGCCCTGGCCCATCCCCGCGAATACGCCCTTGCCTTTGGCGAATGGGCACCCAAGTTCCAGGAATCGAGACCCAACGTTGAATATGTGAAAACTAGAGCTGCGGAATGGCTTGGAGGGTCTCCCGAGGACCATTCGAGATTGGTGCTGGCACTGTTAGCCTTGATACACGGAACGGCGACGCTGCTGAATTCAAAAACGCTCCATGCAAAGGATCAGGCTGAATTACATTCTATTTTCACTGCTTCCGTCGATCTTCTGGTGAGTAACGCCCGCGTATTCCGATAAGACGTCGTATACGCTCGGCGTGGCGAGAAGATCCGGCGCGCTATGGACCAAGATTCTTCCTTGGGCCCGCGCGGCTTACTGGAAACTGACTCGCTCAATCTACTTAAATGACTATTGACAGTGCGTTACCATCAGTGATAGTATATTGCTCGGATAATCAGACCCAATCGACCTTTGCCGCCGCCTTTCCGGGCGGTTATTTTTTTGCCTTCTCGATTGTTGCTACTCGATAGCCAGGCCTGATCTTCCCTCGGCCCCCTAACCGCATTTCGAGTTTCGTATTTCCAGTTTCGCTTTTCGCCTTAACTCAAATCCACTCTAAAGAGGTCCTTATGAAAAACAAGAATTCCGGCGCTGGTGTCTCCAAGCGCTGCCAGTTTCCATTTTCCGACGGCCGCCGCTGCCGCATGTTGCGCAGCCCGGCTCACCCCATTTTCTGTGCCTTCCATGCCCGGCAAGATCTCCAGCTCCTCGAATCCCAGCGCCTGGGAGAGGAAATTTCTGTCTCTCTCAACGGCGGATTCCTTACCGCCACCGACATCAACCACGTCCTCGGCAAACTCTTTACCGCCGTCGCCCAGGACCGCATCGCCCCTCGCAAAGCCGCCATCCTCACCTATCTCGGCCGGGTCATGCTTTCGTCCCTTCCCTACGTAAAGAAGGAGTTTCCCTTCTCCTACAAGTTCGACCACTGGAACAAAGTCCTCGAAGACGCCGCTCCCCTCTCCGATCCTCCTTCTCTCACCAACCTGGATCCGTCTCCTGAATCGCTTCCCGAGTCAGTCGGCCACCTCGGGCCAACCTCCAGGGAAGAAGAATAACCGTCGATCTAAAGCGGAGCCGCCCTTTCGCGAGTTGCCGCAGGACTGCCCTTTAACAACTTCCGGATGGCCTGTCACTAGGGAGCGACGCACCTGAAATGTAACCAAATCGCCAGAAAATTGCGCAAGATTGTTCCGAAGAAAAGTTGGGCGAGAAAGGCTATTCGTACCTTAGCGCCTCCATCGGCTCGATCTTCGTCGCCCGTCGACCGGGAAAGTAACCTGCGACTAGCGCCACGATGGAGAGTGCCGCCACTGCCACGACGAGAGTGACGGTGTCGCGAGGACCGATCCTGAACAATAGTTGCTGGAGCACTCTCGTGGCTGCCAGCGACATGGCTATACCCGCGAGGAGACCGACAGCGATAACGGAAATAACGTCGCGCATGATCAGCCGGAGGATGGAATCCGGTTCCGCCCCCAGTGCCATGCGGATTCCAAACTCTCTTTGCCTCTGTGCCACAAGATAGCTGACCGTACCGTAAAGACCGATCAACGCCAGCAATAACGCCAAGGAACCAAAGAAGCCGGAAAGCTGGGCGAGCAGGCGCTCCTGAACCATCGAATCGCTTACCTGCTGTGCCAGCGTGTAAAACTCAAGGGGAATCGCGGAGTTCACAGACGCTACGGCCCCGACGACTGACGAAATGAACGCAGTGGGGCGTGCTGCAGTGCGCAACTCGAAGGCATCCGCCTGCAAGATGTCGTGAGCCTGAGTGGCGGGGAAAAAAACCGTTGGATGAATCTCCTCGCGCAGTGACACGTACTTGGCATTCCGGACGACACCCACAACCTCGATCGGCGGTCCGGGTTGCCCCGCAATGCCGTCAATCCAGAATGTTCTGCCAACGGGATCCAGGCCTGGAAAGAAGCGGCGTGCCGCCGTCTGGTCGATGATCGCCACCATGGGAGAGGTGGCTGTGTCGCTGCCATTGAAGTCGCGCCCCGTCACGAATTGCATTCGCAACGTTCCAAAATATCCAGGCGAGACGTTGACGGAACTAGACTGAGATTCCGCATCTACGAAGCTTTTGGACCACTCGGTATGAACGTTATGTTGCACCGGGGTTCCTTCGGCGGGTGTCACGGTTGAGCGGCTCGCAGAAAGCACGCCAGGAAGAACCCGCAGCCGGTTCTCGATTTGGTCGAGTATGGCGAGACGCTGATCTCGAGGCACTTTCGCCGACGACAAGTTGGTATAGACGATCAACACATTATTTCGATCAAAGCCGGGATCGAGCGTCGCCAGCTTCGCGAAACTACGCAACAACAATCCAGCGGCCACCAATAGCACCAGCGAAAACGCTACCTGCGACGCCACGATCAACTTGCGGCTCCGAAACCGAGCCGGACGGTCCAATTCGACCGTTCGGATACCTTTCATGGCCGAGATCAGCGATACACTTGTGGACCGGTGGGTGGGGAGGATGCCAAACAGAGCCACGGTGAGAATGGCAACCGCAGCGGTGAATCCAAGAACACGGCCATCGAGCGAGAGATTGAGAAGCACAGGCATGTTCCCGAGCGCGTAGATGTTGTGAATGGAGATACTGCGAATCAGAAGAATGGAGCCCCAGCGCGCGAAAAGAAGTCCGACGATTGCACCCATCAGAGAAATCAGCATGCATTCCGTGAGGAGTTGCTTAATTAGCCGCCATCGGCTCGCGCCCAATGCCTGCCTTACCGCGATTTCCTTTTCACGCGCAGCGGCGCGGGTCAGCATTAGGCTGGCAATATTTGCGCAGGCAATTAGCAGCACGAGGCCCACAATGGCCATCAGTACCTGTAAGGGCTGGTCGAATTGCTGCCGCAAGGTAACGGAAGTTCCTGTCGCAGCCGAGGTCGCCACCAGCGTCTCCTTCACAAAGTTCCGCTGCTCGTCGGCGGTCCAGTATTGGGACAAAGCGGCAGTGAATATACGAGGGGAAAGTACCTGGAGTCGGGCGATCAATTGGGCTCGGCTGATGCCGGGCTTGATCCGGCCGGCCACGTTCAGCCACCACAGGGAGCGCGCCTCCAGTGACACTATACGAAGAATCTCGCCAGTGCAGATCGGCACAAAGACTTCGGACTTTCGGCCCACGTCCATTCCATTAAAGTGAGGCGGAGTGACCCCGATGATTTTAAAGGGATGGTCATCGAGCGACAGGGTACTGCCAACGGCGCCACTTGCGCCGCCATAATGACCTTGCCAGAACCCATAGCTTAGAACAGCCACGGCTGGGCAGCCTCGGTAGTCGTCAGAGCCTGTAATCAAGCGTCCGGCAGCCTGACGGAGCCCTAAGGTCGTAAAGAAGTCACCACTCACAAACGACCCCTCCGCGGGCTGCACTGTTCCACCTCTGGCGAGATCGAAGCGGTTATTGCTCCAAGCGAACACGCCCGAGAAAACGTTCTGCTGGTCTCGTACTTGTTCCCACAGAGGGTTGCTGAAGGAGGGCGAGGCTCCGCCGTCCCACAGAAAAGAAAGGAGATTGCTGAAGCTGGCCGGACCTCCGCCGGCGTAGCGGGGATCTTGCCTCTTTAATTGCAGCAGCTCATCAGGCCTGTTGACCGGCAGCATGCGCAACATGACTGCATCGATGAGACTGAAAATGGCGGTGTTGGCGCCAATGCCGAGGGCGAGAGTGAGCACGGCGACGGCGGTGAAGCCGGGAGACTTTCGGAGCATGCGGAGGGCATAACGCAGGTCCTGAATCAAATTCCCCATAATATCTCCATCTCTACACCAAGGAGCACGCGCGAGCAACGATATCGCGAGAGATATCTCTCATTCCAACCTATCCGAAAGTTCCGGACCAGTGGTCGGCGATCCGGAAGTGAGGGGTCAGAACTCAGAAAGACTGTGCAGCCGGTCCAGCTCCGAAAATCCACAAATCACCGTTTCAATGGGCTAAACCCTTTAGAATCCGCACTTCCAGAAAACACGCCTCTAAACCCTCTGGAATGAACACTTACAAAACGTTGGACTTAAAACCCTTTAGAATGAACACTTACAAGAAAACAGGGGGGAGCCCCCTCACAAAGCGGGACCAGAGTCTCCACGGTCCAAGACCGAGGCCAAAAACCTCTTCCTTGAACTCTCAACTCTCGACTTTCGACTCTTGCCAGCTCAAACACAAACGTACAAGAGCCACATATCCTGCGGCCCCTGCGTCGCATCCAAATCGCCATGGAATTCAGACAACTCGGCTATTCCGGCCTTCAAGTTCCCGTTCTCAGCTTTGGCACGGGAACTTTCGGGGGCGCCACGGAATTTTTCAAAGCCTGGGGCAGCAGCGACGTCGCCGAAGCCACGCGCCTCGTCGACATTTGCCTCGATGCCGGCGTCAATCTTTTTGACACTGCCAACGTCTACTCGCGCGGCGCCTCCGAGGAAATCCTCGGCAAAGCCATTGTCGGCAAGCGCAATCGCGTTCTGATTTCTACCAAGGCCAGTTTTCCCATGAGCAAGGATCCCAACGACATCGGCTCCTCGCGCCATCACCTGATGCAATCTTGCGAAGCCAGCCTTCGCCGGCTCGGCGTCGATCACATCGACATCTACCACATGCACGGTTTCGACGCGCTCACTCCCGTCGAGGAAACCCTCGAGACTCTCGACTCGCTCGTCAGGAGCGGCAAAGTCCGCTACATCGCGTGCTCCAATTTTTCCGGATGGCATCTCATGAAGTCGCTCTCCGTTTCCGAGCGCTATGGCTGGGCGCGCTATGTCGGCCATCAAGTTTATTATTCGCTCGTTGGCCGCGAATATGAGTGGGAATTGATGCCGCTGGCGCTCGACCAGAAAGTCGGCGCGCTTATCTGGAGCCCGCTCGGCTGGGCTCGTCTCACCGGCAAAATCAGCCGCACTCGCCCTATTCCCGAAGTTTCGCGCCTTCACAAAACCGCCGACGCCGGCCCGCAAATCGAAAACGAATATCTTTACAAAGTCGTCGACGCCATCGAAGACGTAGCGAAAGAAACCGGCAAGACCGTCCCGCAAATCGCGTTGAACTGGCTGTTGCAGCGCCCCTCGGTCGTCAATGTCATCATGGGCGCCCGCAACGAAGAGCAGCTTCGCCAGAATCTAGGCTCTGTCGGTTGGAATCTCACGAAGGAACAAGTCGCAAAACTGGACGCCGCTAGCGCCACGCAACCTGTTTATCCTTACTGGCACCAGCGAGCAAACTTTAAAAGTCGAAATCCCATTCCTGTTTAACGGTGCGGTTGCCGCCGGCTCGGAGTCCGCTCGCTCGGCGCAAAACGCTCACTGCTCTTTTGGCTCGATTTTCGCTTGCTGGCATTCATCGGCCTCGCTGCAGTGCGCGCATGCGCTTTCCAAAACGACTCCACTGCGCCATCGGCCAACCAGTCGAGGCTCACGCTCGACCCGAAAATGTGCCGGTACATCATCGGTCCCAGCAACAGCGCTACGCCCAAATCTTCATCCAGCGCCGCGGGAAACACGCTTTGATCGACTCCCCGCCGCAACAGCATCTTCAGGCTGGTCCGCGCACGGTCCATCACTCGCGTCTTCCACGCCCTGCCGAACTCTTCGTGACGCGCTGAGTAAGCGATCAGGTGCGGCGTCAACCTCTTAAGTACAGCGGCCTTTTTGCTCGATGGTTCGTACTTCAGGAAGGCTTTGAGGTCGGCCTTCAAATCGCCGGAGTCGACTTCCGGCGGTCCGTCGTCGAGTTCATGTACGTACTGCAGCACTTCCAGGCAAAGCGCGTCCTTGTCTGCCCAGTGCTTGTAGATCGTTGCTTTGCTTACGCCAGAGGCCGCGGCAATGGCATCCACGCTCGTGGCATCCAGTCCGTTCTCCGCAAATAGTTCCGTCGCCGATTCCAGAACTTTCTTGTGCGCGCTCTCGCTCAATCCACGCGACATCTTCTAAATCTCGATCTTCGAAAACCGCCATGCCCCAACGCACAGCAGTCCCACGGCAACGATGGCAAGCACCACGGCATCCACGAGCGCCCCGAAGTGCGACGCCCCGATCAGCGCCGCGCGCAGGCCGTCCACGCCGTACGACAACGGGTCGAGGCTCGTCACAAACGCCAGTGCCTTCGGTAAATTATTCAGCGGAAACAGCGCTCCCGACAAAAAGAAAATCGGCAGCACCAGAAAATTCATGATCAGTTGGAATCCCTGCATGTCCTGTAAACTGGAGCCGATCGAAGTCCCCAGCGCCGCGAACACGATCGCGATCATCGCCATGAACGCAATCCCCACTGGCACTCCCGCCCAGCTCACCGGGCGGAAACCAGCAATCAGACACACCACGATGATCAGCAGTCCTTGAAGCATCGCCACCGTCGCTCCGCCCAGCGTCCGCCCGATCATCACGTTAATCCGCGGCACTGGCGCCACCAGCGTTTCTTTCAAGAATCCGAATTGCCGGTCCCAGAGCAGCGCGATTCCCGAAAATACCGACGTGAAGAGCACCGCCATCCCGATAATTCCCGGCGCCATGAACTGCAAATAGCTTCCCCCGCCGGCTTTTTTAAATACCGGCCCCAGTCCGAAGCCCAGCACCAGCAAATACAAAAGCGGCTGTCCCATCGAGGCGATAATCTGCACCCTCGATCGCGAATACTTTTTTACTTCGCGCAGCCATAAAATATAAATCGCGTTCATCGCCGGCCTCCTCCGCGAAACATTTTCGCCACTTGCCTCAGTTGATCCGTTGAAGTCGCCGCCTCGTCGCGGATTGTCGATCCTGTCAGCGCCAGAAATGCTTCTTCAAGTGATTGCGTGTTGGTTCTTTCTTTCAGTTCGCTGGCGGTTCCAATCGCCACGATTCGCCCGTGGTCGATCACCGCGATGCGGTCAGCCACGCGGTCCGCCTCGTCCATGTAATGTGTCGTCAAGAAAACCGTCACGTGGTCCGCTTCGTTCTGGCGCTTCACGTGCGTCCAAAGTTGGTTGCGGCTTTGCGGGTCGAGCCCCAGCGTCGGCTCGTCCAAAAACAGAATCTTTGGCGTATGCAAAAAGCCCCGCGCGATTTCCAGCCGCCGCCTCATTCCGCCCGAAAACGTCTTCACCAGCAAGTCCCGCTTCTCCCACAGCTCGAAGAGCTTCAGCAGTCTCTCGCTCCGCTCGTGCCTCACTTTCTTTGGCACGTGATAGAGCACGCCATGCAATTCCATGTTCTCCCACGCCGTCAGGTCCTGATCCAGGCTGGGATCCTGAAACACAATTCCAAAGCGCTGCCGCACTTCGCTCTCGTGCGTGTTCGGGTTCATCCCGTCCACTTCCACCGTCCCGCTCGTGGCCTTCGCAAGCGTCGTCAGAACCTTGATCGTCGTCGTCTTCCCCGCCCCGTTCGGCCCCAGAAACGCAAAAATCTCACCCTTGGGCACCTCGAACGAAATGTTGTCAACCGCCGTAAAATCCCCGAATTTCTTCACCAGGTTTTCCACGCGAATCATGGCGCTCACACAGTCCTCCCCACGCAGTTTTTCGAAGAGTCACATACTAAACGGTTTAGTTTAGTCTGTCAAGGACTTGCCGCTGATTAACGAAAGTGCTCGACCAAAATGATGTCGCTGCTCAACTCGGCCTTTGCGTAGAGGACCCAGCAGCCATCGGGCGAAATGGTAGGTCCTCTATCAAGGCGCCAATCCGCTGTAAATTCTGGCCAGACCCGTTTGTTGGTGAAATCAAATTATGGACGGATTTGGGCCATGCCTCCAGATCGAGCTCGCGCCAAATGGAAGTTCTCGTACGGCGCCATTCGCAGGCGCGGAAATCCAAAGGGCAGCGCAGCATAAATTCGCGCGCGAGATCAGCCATCTAGATCCGTTTGATCGTCGCAAACCAAGCGGGTGCCCCGTTCGCGTGGAATCTCGTGTGTATGCGGTCCGGTTCGATGGCGGCGACTGTCCATCCGCTGCCGGGCCTTCTATCGGGACTGAACGCCGCTCTCAGCTCTTCCTCGCGGACGGGGTGCGGGCCAGTGTCGGGACCGGTGTCACTGAAGCACAACACATACAGGGTCCCACCGCGCTCGGTTACCGACGCCAGGCTCGCCACGTATCCGGGCCGCTCGTCGCCGTTGAAAGTATGGAACAATCCGCAGTCCAGCACCGTCTGAAACCTGCGCCCCAAACAGTCCAGATGAAATGCGTCAGCCTCAACGAACTCAACATCGAGCCCACGTTCTTTGGCCTTCTTTCGGGCCATCGCCAGCGCCGTCTCAGCCACATCAAAACCCAGCACCGGAAATCCGAGCGAGGCAACGAGAAGGGCGTTCTCGCCAGTCCCACAACCCGCATCGAGCACCGCCCCGGCGAATGCGCCTTCGGACACCAAACGCGCGATTGCCGGCTGCGGCCGGCCAATATCCCACGGCGCAAGGCCGCCGTGGTAAGAAGCATTCCAAGGAACTCCCGTCATCCGTTCGTGACTGGTTGGCTGCCGTCCGCCGAACGGATCGTCGCCGAAGTTTCCGAATCTCTCCGCCATGTTCGCCCCCTCCCGCATCTTATCTTGCCGCTGTCATAGCCGCCTCGAAGAAAAGTGCGGCTCCGGTTTTCCATTCCGTGGCTCGCAAGCGGCATCCGGGAGTAAAGATTCCTCCGGGGAAGAACTCCGCGCACAAACGCGAGCGATTCTAGCTGGCGGAGCGTTCGAGCACGCTTTCTGGCGCAACCTCACGGGCCGTGACGCGCCGTGCGAGAATCAACGCGGCTAATAGAATGCTGGCAGCCAGGTACCACGGCCCGGCGGGAAACCAGCGGCCTGGCGCGATGCACGCTGCGAACGTCACTGAAAATATGCCCGGCCCGAAGATCATCGCCAGGCCGCGCAGCGAACTCAGCGCACCCTGAAGCTCTCCCTGCTCGGAAGCCGAAACCCGGCGCGTCATCATGGATTGCGAAGGCGGAGCGGCCAGTCCCCACAACGCATTCAGAGGAATCGCCGCAAGAAAAATCCATCCCAACGGCGCCCATCCGAAGATCGCGAATCCAGTGGCCCCGAAAGCCAGGCCAACGAAGAGCGAGTTGCGCTCTCCAAAATGTTTGACAGACGGACCGACCAGCCCGGCCATGGTGATCATCGAAGTGATCCCCACGATTGCCAGCGAAATACCAATTGTCTTCTCATTCCATCCGTAGCGGTACATGGCGTACAGAACCCAAACCGTTGCGTAAATCTCGTGCGCAAGATAGCCAAGGAAATTCACCACGGCCAGCCCGAACAGTTCGTGGTGAGAACGCAGAAGCTTCAGCGCGCCCACCGGGTTTGCCTTCTTCCAGCGCAACTCGGTTTGCCGTTTTTCTGGCGCGAGCGATTCCGGCAAGATGAACAGCCCGTACATCGCATTCACAAGGCTCATCCCAGCTGCCACCCAAAACGGCAATCTCGAGTTCATCGCGCCAAGCCAACCTCCGATCGCCGGCCCCAATACGAAGCCCACTCCAAACGCCGCGCCAAAAATGCCGAAGGCTTTCGCGCGATTTTCCGGAGGCGTAACGTCGCTGATGTACGCCGTCGCCGTTGGCATACTTGAAGAACAAATTCCTGAAAGAATGCGTCCCAGAAACAGCCAGCCTATCGTCGGCGCGAGAGCCATCACCACGTAATCCAGCCCCAATCCAAAATTCGAGAGCAGGATGACCGGACGCCGGCCGTAACGGTCCGAGAGCATCCCGAGGACCGGCGAAAAGAAAAACTGCATCAGCGCCCAGGTGGTCACAAACAGCCCCATGTACTCCGAGCTGCGCGCCATATTGCCGTTCAAAAATTCGGAGATTAGCTTTGGTAAGATCGGCACGATAATCCCGAAGGCCAGCATGTCCAGCAGCACCGTGACGAAAACAAATCCGAGCGCCGCGTGCCGTTTATTCTCCATTGGGGTTCTCTTTTCGCAGGGGAATCGCGTCCAGCGCGTGTAGCCAAAGCTCGACGGCGCGGTCCAAGCGTGCGCGGTCTCGCGACGCGCAGTAGTCCAGCATAAAGCCGCGGAATCCCGAGAGCACGACCGTCGCGTGCGCCCGAGCTTCGTCCTTCGAATAGCCTTTTTTCTCGAGCGGCGCCGACAGAAAACCCAGCCAGTCCTCGATAGTGGCCCGCAGATATTCCGCGAACTTCTGGGGCTGCCGCAAGGCCATTGCGAAAATCTCGAGAGACATGCGGAATAGCTTCTCGTTCTCCGGCGCGCTCATGTGCTGCCAGATGGCCCGGCAGGCCTCCCTGGGCGTCTCAAAGGGTAACGATTTCATGCGCTCATAAGTCACGCGCTGCCGCTCGCGCATGCGTGCCAGGGCCATCACCACCAACTCTTCCTTCGAGCCGAAGTAGTAGAGCAGCACGCGGGGACTAGAGCCTACGGCCTTCGCCAGCGGGCGGAGCGACAGTTCCGCTATCCCGTTTCTCGTTAAATAGGCCGTCACTTCCTCCAGCAATTCTTCCGGCCGCTTCGCGTTCGCTGTACGGGTCACGCAGGGAAAACTAACATACTTGAAACGACTGTTTCAAGTATAATTCTCGCAATTTTCTGACGGGGCTGAGGACATGAGCTCTTGACTTGAGCAGGGACCAGAACAAAAACGCCCGACGCGGCACGATCGCGACGGGCGGAGAGTCAGGTTGTGAGGGAATTCCGGCCGTTAGCTGGCGGCTTCGGCGGGTTCTTCTTTTTTGGATTTTTCTTTCTTTTCTTTCTTTTTCAGCTCGTAGCCGACGATTTCGAGGATGGCCACTTTCGCTCCATCGCCGACGCGGATTCCCGCGTGGATGATTCGTGTGTAGCCCCCGGCCCGGTCCGCGAACTTCGGCGCGATTTCGCCGAACAGCTTTTGCGTGACGGCCGGCGTCATGAGGTATGCCGCGGCTTGCCGCCGCGATTGCAGAGTGTCCCGTTTGCCGAGCGTGATAATTTTTTCCGCCACCGGCCGAGCCGTTTTCGCGCGAGTCAGGGTGGTAGTAATCCGCCCGTGCTCGAACAAATTCGTCACCAGGTTGCGCAACGTGGCGCGCCGGTGCGACGGATTGCGTCCAAGCTTTGATCCTGAATTAAGATGCCGCATCGCCTGTCCTTTTCGCTTCTGCTTTCGGTAGACGGCCCTCTCTCGATCCGGCCGTTAAAAAATGGTCACTCTCGCTTTGTTCCAATTCCGGCTTCGGCTCTTGCTCTTCCCTGCCGGTGTCAGCTTTGAATTGTCAGACTTTTCGCTAGCTCACATCGAAGGTTGAAGAGTGCTTTTTGAACTCTTCAACCTTGAACCTTGAACTTTCCTACAGCCCGCCGCCAATCGTATCTTCGCTGGGCGGCGGAGCCGTCTGGCTTGGAAGCGGCGGCCAGATAATCCGGCCGTGCTCGTCGAATTTCATGCCCAGGCTGAGGCCCATCTTCACCAGTATATCTTTGATCTCGTTCAGCGATTTGCGGCCGAAGTTTTTCGTCTTCAGCATTTCGTTCTCGCTCTTCTGCACGAGTTCGCGGATCGTCTGGATATTCGCGTTCTTCAGGCAATTGTAAGAACGCACGGAAAGTTCCAGCTCCTCGACGGAGCGGTCCAGATGCTCGAGCCGCGGATCGTTGGCGATTTCCTGGGGCAGCTCCGCCATTTCCGTCGGTTCCTCGAAGTTGATGAAGATGCTCATGTGGTCCTTCACCAGTTTCGCGGCCAGTCCGATCGAATCCTGAGGCGTGATCGCGCCGTTGGTCCACACTTCGATCATCAGCTTTTCGTAGTCCGTCATCTGGCCGAGGCGGGCCGCTTCGACCGAATAGTTGACCTTGCGCACCGGCGAATGCACGCTGTCGACCGGGATGTAGCCGATCGGCAAATCTTCGTCGTAGTTGCGGTCCGCTGCCACGTAGCCGCGACCGTTCTTCACGCGCATTTCGATTTGCAGCTTGCCGCCTTCGCTGACTGTCGCGATATATACGCTCTTATCGAGCACCGCGAAATCCGCGTCTTCCTCGATTTGCGCCGAGGTCACCGGGCCGGGCTGCTCGATGTTCACGAAGATGGTCTTCGGCAAATCGTTGTTCAGCTTGATGGGCACCTGCTTCAGGTTCAGGATGATATCCGTCGCGTCTTCCACCACGCCGGGAATCGAGGAGAATTCGTGCAGCACTCCTTCGATCTTCACCGCCGTGATCGCCGCGCCTTCAATCGAGCTCAGCAGCGCGCGCCGCAGACCGTTTCCTACCGTCGTTCCCCAGCCGCGCTCAAACGGCTGCGCGGAAAACCGTCCGTACTTCTCGGTCAGCGATTCCAGTTCGGAGGCAAGTCGCTTTGGTTTTTGAAATCCCTTCCACATCGTGTTCCTTCCTTCCGGGGCCGCACTCGCCGGCCCCAATAACTGTGGCGCTCATCGCGCCGTTAAGGTTCTTGTGTAGCGCCGGGCATTAGCCCGGCACTTTTCGTTTCGAGCCGCCGCGATTACTTCGAATACAGCTCGACGATAAGTTGCTCGTTGATCGGCGGTGTCTGCACGTCTTCGCGTTTCGGCAGCGCCACGACTTTGGCTTTGAACTGCTCGCGGTCCTGTTCGAGCCACGGCACCGCGCTCTGGCTCTGCGCCACGTTTCGAGCTTCAAGAACCATCGCGTTCTGGTGCATCTTTTCCTTGATTCCGACTTCTTCGCCGACGGTGACGAGATAAGAAGGGATGTTGACCTTCTTTCCGTTCACACGAACGTGACCATGCAGCACGAGCTGCCGCGCTTGCGAACGCGACGACGCCAGTCCTGCGCGCCACACCACGTTATCCAGACGACGCTCGAGCGTAATGATCAGGTTTTCGCCCGTTGGACCCTTGGCCCGCACGGCCTTTTCAAAATACGAGCGAAACTGGCGTTCGAGCAGGCCGTAAGTGCGCTTCACCTTCTGCTTCTCGCGCAACTGCAAGCCGTAACCCGCGACCTTGGGGCGCCGCGACTGTCCGTGCTGTCCCGGGATGAAGTTGCGCTTCTCGATCGCGCACTTCTCCGTGAAGCACCGCAGCCCTTTCAAAAACAGCTTCTGCCCTTCCCGGCGGCACAGGCGGCAGACTGCATCTCGGTGTCTTGCCAACTTCTATTCTCCCTTCCCAAAACTCTTGGTAGCACAACCAATTTTGGCTGCGCTCTTCGGCAATCGCCGAAGCAAATTCAAATGCGCACAGGCAAGAGTGCCTGTGCTACAAAATCAAACGCGGCGCCTCTTCGGAGGACGGCAGCCGTTATGCGGAATCGGCGTCACGTCGCGGATCAAAAGGATGTGCAATCCGGCGGCAGCCAGCGCGCGCACGGCGGACTCGCGTCCCGAGCCCGGCCCTTTCACGCGCACTTCCACGCTCTTCATGCCGTACTGGTCGCGCGCCACGCCCGCGGCAGCGAGAGAAGCCTGCTGCGCAGCGTATGGCGTGCCTTTGCGCGAGCCCTTGAAGCCAATCGCGCCCGCCGACGACCAGCACATCACGCGGCCATCCGGATCCGTGATGGTGATCTGCGTATTGTTGAACGTCGCGGCCACGAAGACCACGCCGTGCGGAACGATGCGCCGTTCGCGCTTCTTCTTGAATTCCTTCTTGCGCTTTGTAGCCGCCGCTGGTTTAGCCGGTGCTGCTGTAGCGTCCGGCACCGCGCCCTTTTGTTCTTTTGCCACTGTTCACTCCGTTTCGTGTTCGCGAAATCTGAAATCTTGCCTGCAGGGCACGATATATCGCGCCCCTGCCAAGACAAATTGTTAGCCCTTCTTGCCGGTGACCTTCTTCTTTGCCGCCACTGCGCCGCGCCGCGGGCCTTTCCTGGTGCGCGCGTTGGTATGCGTCCGCTGCCCGCGCACCGGAAGATTGCGGCGGTGGCGGATTCCGCGGTAGGCCTGAATTTCAATCAGCCGGCGGATGTTCATCTGGATCTCCTTGCGGAGATCGCCTTCCACGCGGCCTTCTTTTTCAATTTCCTGGCGGAGATGGTTCACTTCGTCTTCGGTCAGGTCGCGAATCTTCTTTGTGTGATCGACGCCAGCCTTGGCGGCGAGCTTTTTCGCGCGCTCCTGCCCGATGCCATAGATTGAAGTCAGTCCGACCCATAGCCGCTTCTGCGGCGGAAGGTCAACACCTGCGATACGTGCCATTCTGTCTCCTTAACCCTGGCGCTGCTTGTGCTTCGGATTGACGCAGATGACCCGCACCACTCCGCGCCGGTGAATCACCTTGCATTTGTCGCAAATCGGTTTTACGGATGCCCGCACTTTCATTGCCTTTTCCTCATTCCGGCCGCCCTGGGCGGTCAGCGGCCCGCCTATTCAGGCGCGCCCCATAAAGCAGGGGCATTAGATGAGGCAGCCCCTTCCAAAGTCGCAGAACCAAAAGCGCGGGTCTAAAGACCCGCCACTACAACACCAACGGCCAAACCCGCCTTACTTGTAGCGGTAGACGATTCGGCCGCGCGTCAAATCGTACGGCGAGAGCTCCACCGCTACCTTGTCTCCCGCCAAAATCCTAATAAAATTCTTCCTCATTTTTCCGGAGACGTGGGCAAGCACTTGATGCTTGTTCTCGAGCTCGACGCGAAACATGGCATTCGGCAACGGCTCGATCACCGTGGCCATGACTTCGATGGCGTCCTCTTTGGGATTTCCAGAGTCGCCTTTCTCTTTTTTCTCGCGAATCGGTCTCGCCATAAGCTCCTGCGTAGCCAGCGCGCGGGTTAAAGCCTGCGCGCTGCGGTGCGTACATCTTACTGAACCGGGGCACGATGTATTGTGCCCCTACAAAAGTCAGCCAAGAAACTTTACCAGGACGGCCCGGTCATTTCTTTCGGGCGCGTCAAAATCCACGGCCCGTTTGCGGTGACCGCCACGGTGTGCTCGAAATGCGCCGAGGGGCTGCCATCGGCGGTTTCCGCCACCCATTCGTCCCGCATCCGGACTTCCGGCCCGCCCGCGTTGACCATGGGCTCGACGGCGATGACCATGCCTTCCTGCAACCGCGCGCCGCGCCCTTCTTCGCCGTAGTTCGGCAGGTTCGGCTCGTCGTGCATTTTCGTGCCGATGCCGTGCCCGACAAATTCGCGCACCACCGAATAACCGTGCTGCTCAACCCAACTCTGCACCGCGTGGCCGACATCGCCGAGGCGGTTGCCGGCGCGCATCTTGTCAATCGCGCGGTCCAGCGATTCGCGGGTTACATCCAGCAGCTTGCGAACTTCCGGGCGAATCTTCCCGACCGGAACGGTAACGGCTGAATCCGCGTAATACCCGTCCACTTCCATCCCGAAATCGATCGAGACGATATCGCCCTCGCGCAATTTGCGCTTGGGCGACGGAATCCCGTGAACGATCTCGCCGTTCACCGAAGTGCACAGCGAACAAGGATAACCCCGATAGCCCTTGAACGCCGCCTTGCCCGGCTTGCCGGCGATTTTTTCCTCGGCAAACTTCTCGAGGTCCATCGTCGTCAGCCCCGGCCGTACCATATCCCGGAGCGCCGTCAAAGTCTCGTATACGATGAGCCCGGCGCGGTGCATTTTTTCCAACTCTTCGGCACTGCGCAGATGAATCGCCATCGTTTCCACTTGCTGCCCTTCGCGCGCGTCCTAGAGCCTGCCGCGCACGTGTTGCAGGGCCTTCGAAATCTGCTGCTCCACTTCTTCGACGCTCTTCGAGGCATCCACGTCGTGAAGCAAACCCAGCCGCCGGTAGTAAGCAACGAGCGGTTCTGTCTGCTTCTCGTAGGCGCGCAGCCTCGGCGCTACAACGTCTTCCCGGTCGTCCGGCCGCTGGACAAGCTCGCCGCCGTCGTGGTCGCAACGTCCTTCTACCTTCGGCGGGCGCTCGAAAAGATTATAAATCTCACCCCCCGTGCTGCACATTCGCCGGCCAGTGATGCGGCGCAGGATGAGCGCCAAATCAATCAGCAGGTGAATCACGATCGGCCGCCGGTAGCCGTGCTGTTTCAGCGACTCGCCCAGATACTGAGCCTGAGCGACGGTACGCGGAAAACCGTCGAAAACGAAACCGTGCGAACAATCCGGCCGCTCGATGCGTTCCCGAACCATCTTGAGCACCAGCGAATCCGGAACGAGCTCGCCGCGCTCCATGATGGGCTTGGCTTTCGCTCCAAGCGGCGTGCCCTGGGAAATGTGCTCCCGGAGCATGTCGCCCGTCGAAAGATGGGGCACACCATACTTGGCCGCAAGCTTTTTCGCCTGCGTGCCTTTTCCCGCGCCCGGAGGCCCAAGAAAAATCACGGCGCGATTGAGCTCTTCCGGCGGCCGCTTATCCGGCAGCGCTGGGCTCGTCGCCATGTTCTTACCGCCGGCCGCGCAACCGGCCCTTTCGAGCAAACCCGTCGTAATTCCGCATGACCAGCTGTGCTTCGAGCTGCTGGATGGTGTCCATGGCCACACCGACGACGATCAAGAGCGACGTACCGCCGAAATAAAACTGCACTCCCAAGCCCTTCAGGAACCATACCGGGAAGTGGCGGTCAAACCAGGAACCGATGCCCCATCCGAGATGGTCGAGGTGAATACCGGCAATCATCCACTCTGGAAGCAGGCAAACCATCGCGAGATAAACGGCGCCGATGAAGGTCAGCCGCTTGAGAATTTTGCTGACGTGCTCGGAAGTGTTGCGTCCTGGCCGGATGCCGGGAATGAATCCGCCGTTCTTGCGCATGTTGTCCGCGAGCTCCGTGGGATTGAAAACAATCCCGACATAGAAAAACGAGAACAGCATGATCATTGCGACGTATACGACAGTGTAGAGCGGCTCGCCCCAGGCCAGCCGTTCCTTGATGGTGTTTACAAACGCCCACCGGCTGCCTAAAACGAGGGCGGCGGTGGCTGGAAACGCCAGCAGCGAACTGGCGAAAATCGGCGGAATGACACCGCCGGAATTGACGCGCAAAGGCAGATAGGAGGATTGTCCACCCATGACCTTGCGGCCGATGACGCGCTTCGCATATTGCACGGGAATGCGCCGCTGTCCGCCTTCCACGTAGACGATGAAAGCCACCACACCAATCATCACTGCAATGAGGAAAATCAGCGCCAGGCCGGTAAACGGTCCCCAGGCAGCGGTCTTCGCCTTAGTGACCAGGTCATCGATGGCGCGCGGCAAACCGACCACGATGCCCACGAAAATGATGAGAGACATACCATTGCCGATGCCACGCTCGCTGATCTGTTCGCCAAGCCACATGATGAAGGCCGAACCGGTGGTGAGCGTGAGAATGGTCATCAGTGTGAAACCCCATCCCGGGTGATAAACCAGCGACTGGTTCTGCATGTGCGTCGCTTGCAAGGTGGTGGCGATGGTCAGCGACTGAATCACGCTGAGAATGATCGTCAGATAGCGCGTGTATTGCGTGATCTTTCGCCGTCCGAGTTCGCCTTCTTTCTGCAACCGCTCGAGGTACGGGAACACGACCTGCATCAACTGCAGGATGATGGATGCCGTGATGTAGGGCATGATGCCCAGAGCGAAAATCGTCATCTGGCGGAAATTGCCGCCGCTGAAGAGGTCGAAGATACCGAGAACCGAGCCTTGCGACTGGCTGAAAATCTGGTCGAGCACACCCGCGTTGATGCCCGGCGTGGGAATGTGCGCTCCAATGCGATAGACCGCGAGCAGCGCCAGCGTAAACAGGACACGGTTCCGCAAGTCCGGAATGCGGAACATGTTCTGGAGAGCTTCGACGAATCGTTTCATACGTTTAGCCTGCGATTCCCCGTTACACCACGGCGCTACGCCGCAAAATTATGCTACCACCTCGAAGGTGCCGCCCGCTTTAGTGATCTTGTCCTTGGCCGAGGCGCTGAAGGCATGCGCGTGAATCGCGAGTTTGGTCGTCAGTTCGCCATCGCCCAGAACCTTGATGGGATCGGTTACGCGGCGCACAAAACCGTGCGCGCGGAGCAGATCCGGCGTGACCGTCTCGCCCGCCGGAAAAACGTTCAGTTCTTCCAAGTTGACGACCGAGTAGGTTACGCCGAACGGATTGTGAAATCCGCGTTTCGGCATGCGACGGTGCAGCGGCATCTGGCCGCCTTCAAATCCGCGCCGGCGGGAATAGCCGCGGCGAGATTTCTGGCCCTTATCGCCGGAACCGGAAGTCTTGCCGAGCTTTGAGCCCATACCGCGCCCAACGCGTACTTTACGATGCCGCGAGCCCTTAGGCGGCCTCAAATTGGAAAGGCTGAACTCCGCTTTGGGGTGCCCGGCCTTTTTGGCGGCTTTACGGCCGCGCGAGACTTTTTTCGCCATTGCTCTACTCCACCACTTCCACGAGATGCCGCACTTTGTGAATCATGCCACGAACTGAAGGCGTATCCTCGCGCTCGACTACCTGGTGCATTCTCCGCAATCCGAGACCGCGAATGCACTGACGCATGTCATCGGTGCAACTGATAAAGCTAACCACCCACTTGATTTTCACTTTGCCGCCGGTATTTTTGCCGACGCGCTCGACGCTGGACTTTTTTACTTTTGTGCTGGCCATTAGTTACTCTCACCCGCGGCTTTTTGATAGCGGCCGCTGATTTCGTCGACGGTCTTCGAACGCGTCTCGGCGACTTGCGCGGCGTCCTTCAAGCCGAGCAGCGCGGCGAACGTGGCTTTGACCACGTTGTGCGGATTCGAAGTGCCAAGCGACTTCGTGAGCACATTCGAAATGCCCGCGACTTGCATGACTTTGCGCACCGGGCCGCCGGCGATTACGCCGGTGCCATCCGGAGCGGGCTTGAGGAGCACTTGGGCCGAGCCATAGCGTCCGAGAACCTGATGAGGAATGGTGGTGCCCTTCATATTCAGCTTGATCAGATTCTTCTTGGCCTGCTCGATGGCCTTCTTGATGGCCATGGGAACTTCGCGAGCCTTGCCCATGCCGAAGCCGGCATGGCCGCGGCTATCGCCAACAACGACGAGCGCCGAGAAGCTGAGATTTTTGCCGCCCTTCACGACTTTGGTGACGCGGTTGATGGCGATCACGTCGTCTTTCAGGTCCGATGGATTCACCTCCAGGAGCCTGCGTACCGCTAAACTGTCTCGCAAAATTTGCTTCGACATAGGCTTAGAACTGTAACCCCGCTTCCCGCGCCGCGTCGGCGAGCGCCTTGACGCGGCCGTGATACTTGTAACCGCCGCGGTCGAACACTACCTTGCTGACTCCGGCAGCTTTGGCGCGATCGGCAATGGTTTTGCCGATGACCTTGGCCGCCGCGATATTTCCGCCACCCTTTAGATTCTTTTTCGTTTCGCCGTCGACGGAACTGGCGGAGACGAGAGTCTTTCCGTTGCGGTCGTCGATGACCTGCGCGTAAATGTGGCCGAGCGAACGGTAGACACAAAGACGCGGACGGTCCGTGGTGCCCTCGACGCGCTGGCGAACGCGCTCGTGAACGCGAAGGCGATGCAGATTTTTCGAAAGCTTGCGAACTCTTGCCGATGCCACTGTTTCTTCTCCTGAAACCTAAACCTTGCCAAGCTCCACAGGCGGGCACAGCATGCTGTGCCCCTGCAAATTCAAACTCGCCGGACGGCCGACAGGCGCCGAACGGCCCAAAAACCTAGGCTGCGCCGCCGGCTTTGGCTCCCGCTTTGCCGGCCTTTTTCTTCAGACGCTCGCCGGTAATGCGCACGCCCTTCTGCTTGTACGGGTCGGGCGGACGGAGAGCGCGAAGATCGGCGGCGACCTGGCCGACTTTGCCCTTATCCGCGCCGCTGACGACAATGTGCGTCTGCTTATCCACGGTGATCTGGATTCCTTCGGGAACCGGAAATTCAATGGGATGCGATTTGCCGAGGGCGAAAGCGACGACTTTGCCCTTGAGTTCGGCGCGGTAGCCGACACCGACGATGTCGAGATCCTTCTTGAAGCCTTGCGTGACGCCATGAACCGCGTTGGCGACAAGAGCGCGTGCGAGGCCATGAAGCGCGCGATGGTCTTCGGTTTCACGAAGCGCGGTGAGCACGCCGTCTTTTTGCTGGAAGGTGATGCCGCGCGGCAGCGGAACGATGAGCTTGCCCTTGGGGCCCTGCACATCGACCTGGCCGTCCTGGAGCGCGATTTTCACGCCTGCGGGAACTGGAATTGGTTTGCGTCCGATACGTGACATCTGTTCGTCCTTATCCTCAAAAGCTAAAAACCAGAACTCGAAACGTTTACGTCTTGCTCGAATGGGGCACGCTGCATCGTGCCCCTACAAATTCAACTACCAAACTTCTTCAACTACCAAACTTCGCAAAGAATTTCGCCACCGACTTTGGCTTTGCGGGCATTGCGGCCGCTCATTAAACCCTTTGGCGTCGTCAAAATGTTGATGCCCAAGCCACCCACGACGGGGCGAATATCGGTTGCGCCGAGATAGCGGCGCGAGCCGGGGCGCGAAATGCGCTTGATGCCGGTGATGACGCTGCGGCGATCCGGCGTGTACTTCAGGAAAACGCGGAGCATCTTGCGCGTCTTGTTCTCGTCCACGGTCTTAAAGGTCGAGATGTAGCCCTCTTCCTTCAGGATGCGGGCAATTTCCGTCTTGAGCTTCGACGCGGGTACGTCCACGCGCTGGTGCTTGGCGGCGGTGGCGTTGCGAATGCGCGTCAGAAAATCGGCTATGGGGTCCGTCTGCATCTTTTCTCCTCTGCTGGGGCCGGTTACGGCGGCGGCTACCAGCTAGCTTTCACGACGCCGGGAATTTCTCCCTTGAGCGCCATGCCGCGAAAACAGATGCGGCACATCTGAAACTTGCGGATATATCCGCGGGCGCGGCCGCAAACGCGACAGCGGTTGCGAACACGGACCTTGAACTTGGGCTTCTTAAGCGTCTTGGCGATTTTTGCGGTGCGTGCCATTTATTGCGCTCCTCCGGGAACGCGCAGGGGAACTCCGAGACCCTTCAAGAGCTCGCGGCCTTCCTCGTCGTTTTTTGCGGTCGTGGTCAGCGTGACATTCATACCTTTGATTTTGTCGACGCGGGTGTAATCGATTTCCGGGAAGACGAGCTGGTCGCGGAGGCCCAGCGTATAGTTGCCGCGGCCATCGAACGCGTTCGAAGGCAAGCCGCGGAAATCGCGGACGCGCGGGAGAACGACATTGCAGAGCCGGTCGAGAAATTCGTACATTTTTTCTCCGCGCAGCGTCACGGCGCAGCCGATGGGCATGCCTTTGCGGATTTTGAAATTGGCGATGGACTTTTTGGCGCGCGTAATGATGGCTTTCTGGCCGGTAATCTGGCCAAGCTCAACCGCAGCAGTGTCGAGGAGTTTGGCGTTCTGACTAGCTTCGCCGAGGCCGATATTCACCGTGATTTTCTGCAGTTTCGGAACGGCCATTTTGTTGTTCCAGCCAAAGCGCTTCATCAGCGCCGGCACCGTCTCGCTGCTGTATCTTTCGTGCAATCGTGTCTTCATTTCTCTTTTCTGCCTTGTCCTTTGCTGATCGAGCCCTTATTTATCCAGAGTGGTGTTGCAATGCCGGCAGGCGCGCACTTTTGTGCCGTCCGGCAGGATGTTGTGCCCCATGCGGGTATGCTTGCCGCAACTGGAGCAAACGATCATCACGTTCGAAACGTTGATGGGGCCTTCCTTTTCGACGATGCCGCCCTTGATGTTTTTGCCGGGGTTCGGCCGGGTATGGCGCTTGATGATCGAGACGTGCTCGACCACGACCGTATTTTTCCTGGCGTTGATGGAGAGCACGCGCCCGGTTTTGCCGGCATCCTTGCCGGCGATGACTTTTACCTGGTCGCCCCGCTGGATATTGATGGTGTGGCGCACAGGCCGTTCATGTCTCAGTGTCATTGCTTACCAAACCTCCGGAGCGAGCGAGACGATTTTGGTGAATTTTTTGTCGCGCAGCTCTCTTGCCACCGGGCCGAACACGCGCGTTCCCACGGGCTCGCCGGCGTCGTTAATCAAGACCGCGGCATTGTCGTCAAAGCGGATGTAAGTGCCATCCCTCCGGCGCCGCTCTTTCCTCATTCGAACGATCACGGCCTTAACGACCGTGCCTTGCTTGACCTGGCTTTCCGGTGTCGCTTCTTTTACGGACGCGGTGATGACGTCGCCGAGACCGGCTTTCAGTCCGGCGTCGCCACCCACAGGCATAATGCACATCAGCTTCCGCGCGCCGGAATTGTCGGCAACCGTCAGCCAGGTTCGCATCTGAATCATCGGTGTGCTCCCCTGTCCCGCTTACTGGGCCGACGCGTTGCGCGTCAGCACTTCCTTGAGCCGCCAGCGCTTCAGGCGGGAAAGCGGCCGCGAAGCCACGATCCGCACCGTGTCGCCCTGTTTCGCCGCACGCTGTTCATCGTGAGCGTAAAATTTCTTGGAGATGCGCACCACACGGTGATACTTGGGGTGCTGAACCAGCCGAGTCACTTCGACCACGATGGTCTTTTCCATTTTCGCGCTGGTGACCTTGCCGGTGAGCACGGTGCGTTCGCCGCGCGTGTTCGCTGGTGTAACCGCTGGTGTTTCGGTAGTCATTACGCCTTCCCTGCTGTTTGCGACTTGGACGCCGCTGATAGCTCTTGGGCACGCATGAGAGTCTTTACGCGCGCCAAATCTTTTTTTGCTTCGCGGAGACGCTTCAAGGCTTCCGCCTGGCCGGTGGAGAGTTGAAATTTCAGGCGGAAAATCTGCTCGACGAGGTCTTTCTGCTGTGCTTCGAGCTCGATGGCGCCCGCTTCGCGAATTTTTTCAATGCGCCGCGACATAATTAGAAGCTCCCTGTGCGCGTAATGAATTTCGTGGGAATGGGCAGCTTGTGCGCCGCCAGGCCCATAGCTTCCTTGGCGGTGGCTTCGTCAACGCCGGCCATTTCAAACATGATGCGCCCCGGCTTTACGACGGCGACCCACTTCTCCGGAGCGCCTTTGCCTTTGCCCATGCGGGTTTCCGCAGGCTTCTTGGTGAAGGGCTTATCCGGAAAAATGCGGATCCAGAGTTTGCCGCCGCGCTTGATAAAGCGCGTGATCGCCACGCGCGAAGCCTCGATCTGGCGGTCGGTGATCCACGCCGCTTCCATCGCTTTGAGACCGTAATCGCCGAAAGCCAGATCGCCGCCGCGCCAGGCTTTGCCCGTGCGCCGTCCGCGCATCTGCTTGCGGTACTTCACTTTCTTCGGCATCAACATCGCTGTGTTCTCGCTTCCTTAATCTCTTCCGCCGCTGTGCGGCTGGTTTTAATTCTTATGCCGCGGCGACTGCGTCGCGCTCCTTCTGGATTTTCGAGGCGCGCTTCGGCACGTTTTCGCCTTGATAGACCCAGCACTTCACTCCAATGACGCCGTAGGTGGTTTGCGCTTCGGCGGTGCCGTAATCGATGTCCGCTCGGAGTGTTTGCAGCGGAAGGCGGCCTTGCAAATACCATTCTTTGCGGGCGATTTCCGCACCGTTCAAACGGCCAGCGACGCGCACTTTGATGCCTTTGCAGCCGAAACGCAGAGCAGAGTCCACAGCTTTGCGCATCGCGCGGCGGAAGGCCACGCGCTTTTCAAGCTGCAACGCGATGGATTCCGCGACAAGTTGCGCATCCAGTTCGGGCCGATGCACTTCCTGAATGTCGATGTGCACTTCGCGTTTCGTGCGCTTCTGCACTTCCTGCTTGAGCTTATCGATTTCGGCGCCCTTGCGGCCGATGATGATGCCCGGACGCGCGGTGTAAATGCGCACAACGAGCTTGTTGGCGGCGCGTTCGATATCGATGGAGCTGATGCCCGCGCTCTTGAGGCGCTCTTTCAGCTCGCGGCGCAGCTTGACATCCTCGTGCAGCAAGTCAGCGTAATCGCGGTCGGCGTACCAGCGCGATTTGAATGGCTTGTTGTAGCCGAGGCGAAACCCGTAAGGGTGCGTTTTTTGTCCCATTACTTCTTCCCCTTTTTCGGCGGCGCTTGCTTGCCGGTTATAGCTTTGCGAACGCGACGCATCGTGCCGCGCGCGCCCTTCTGCGCTTCCGCTTCGGCGATGTTGGCCGCAACGCGCTCGGCAGCCGCGACGTGATGCTCGGCAACGCCGACCCAGAGGTGCGCGGTGCGCTTCTGGTAGCGGAAGGCCCGGCCCATGGGCGCGGGACGCAGGCGCTTCCAGCGCGGTCCTTCGTTGACGAAGCAGTTCGAGACGTACAGTTCGTCCACATCGAGCGGCGAACCGGCATCTTCCGCTTTGCGTTCAGCGTTGGCGATGGCGCTGCGCAACACTTTTTCGATGTGCTTTCCCGCGCGTTTCGGCGTGTAACGCAGCGTCTGCAAAGCGTCTTGCGCCTTTTGCCCGCGGATCAAATCCATTACCAGACGCGCCTTTTGTGGCGACATCCGCACGTGCCTGGCGAGGGCGTGCGCTTCAATCAAACCGACTTGTGTCAGTACTTCAGCCATAACCTATGCCTTCGGCGCGGGAGCTGCTGCGCCGCCTCCTGCTCCTGCCGCCGGAGCCGCACCGCCCGCCGGAGCCGCGCCCGCGGCCCTTTCGAGCGCCGCTTTCACGGCGTGGCCTTTGAAGGAGCGCGTCGGCGAAAACTCGCCCAGCTTGTGCCCGATCATCTGCTCGGTGACGTACACCGGAATAAATTTTTTTCCGTTGTGCACGGCGATGGTGTGCCCGATCATTTCCGGCACGATCGTCGAACGCCGCGACCAGGTCTTCACCACTTTCTTTTCATTCCGCGTGTTCAGCCCTTCGACCTTTTCACGCAGATGGCCATCTACAAACGGCCCTTTCTTCAGTGAGCGTGCCATTGATTCGCTATTCCTCCACTCGGCGCAAGCGGCCCCACTGGGCGCGCCGCATCTTCTTAAATCCCCTGACGGGCCCCGGAACGCGGTGCGACCTCGGGCAAAACGGACAAACAAACCGCGTGCCCTGCGCATTCGGAATGCGCTCCACGATCACTGCCCAGCCCGGCTTGCACAGCTTGTAAAGAACCGGCTCCGGCGGAGCGATCGGTACTTTCACCGGTGGCCGAACCGGCTTCGCGCTTTTTACCGCGGCGCGCTTTGGTGCTGCCTTGGAGTTGCGCGCGGAGCGCTTGGCAGCTGCCCGCCGCAACGATGTCCGCCGCCCTGCCGATCGTGTTGTTCGTGTTGCTCTCATCGCGTTTGCTCTCGCCGGGTTGCTCTGCCATCACCGCCCGGTTTCCAGCGTTTGCTGCGTCACGCTAGTTCGATTCCGTTCCTTACTTCCTTCTCTCGACAATGTTGCGATCGGTGCGCTTGTTGTTGCGCGTTTTCTTGCCGAGCGTCGGGAAAGCCCACGGCGTCTGCGGATGATTACCTTTTACTTTGCCTTCACCGCCGCCGTGGGGGTGATCCACGGGATTCATGGCCACGCCGCGAACCGTCGGCTTGATTCCGCGCCAGCGCGTGCGGCCCGCTTTGCCGAAAGTTTCGTTTTCATGGTCGAGATTGCCTACCTGTCCAACTGTGGCCATGCAATCCAGCGAAAACTTGCGAACTTCGCCGGAAGGCAGCTTGACCAAAGCGATCTCGCCTTCCTTGCTGAGAAGCTGGGCCGAGCCACCGGCCGAACGGACGACTTGTCCACCGCGTCCGGGATTCAGCTCGAGGTTGTGCACCATCGTGCCCGGAGGAATATGCTTGATCTGCAACGCATTGCCCGGAAGGATGTCCGCGCCTTCGCCGGTCGAAACCGTAGCGCCAACTTCGAGGCCGACGGGGTGAAGGATGTAGCGCTTGTCGCCATCCGCATAGTGCAAGAGAGCGAGATTCGCGCTGCGGTTCGGGTCATACTCGATGGCCGCCACTTTCGCCGGAATGCCAACTTTGTCGCGGCGAAAATCGACTTTGCGGTACTGCTTCTTGTGGCCGCCGCCGCGATGCCAGACCACAACTTCGCCGTGGTTGTTCCGGCCGCCGTGACGCTTTTTCGGCTCGAGCAATGCCTTTTCGGGCTCCTGCTTGGTGATGTGGCTCTTGTCCACGACGGTGATAAACCGCCGCGAAGCCGTATACGGATTAAAGCTCTTCAGTCCCATCGCTGCCTCTTACCTCTTGCTTAATTTCGTTGCGCTCGCTTTGGCCCGGTGCTACAGATTCTCCGCGTACTCGATCATTTTTTCGTTTTTGGCGAGCTTTACGTACGCTTTCTTCCAATCGCTCCGGTAGCCTTCGCTTTGGCCACGGCGGCGCATTTTGCCGACGAAATTCGCCGTGCGCACGGCGGCGACTTTCACCTTGAAAATCTGCTGTACGGCTTCCTTGATCTGCGTCTTCGTGGCGCTGGCGGAGACTTCGAAGACCACCGTGTGCTGCGTTTCTTTCACGCCCAGACCTTTTTCCGTGATGATCGGCCGGCGGATGATTTCATAGTGCGGGGCAGACATGGTTTATCCCTTCCCCTTTTTCTTGGCCGGCTTTGCAGCTTTCTTGGCTGCCGGCTTCGCTTTTTTCGGCGCCGCTTTCGTGGCGGCTTCTTTCTTTTCCGCCTTCGGCGCCGGAGCGATCGATGCAACGTCGGGAACGACCACGGGCCGCTTTTCGGGATCGAGCGTGTGGCTCAAGCGCGTTACAGCGTCTTTCGAGAGAACCAGCAGATCGTGTTTCAGCACGTCGTAAACATGGAGAACACTTGGTGCGGCGAGTTTCACGCCTTCGAGATTGCGGCTGGCAAGCTCGAGATTGCGATTTTCACCATGCGATACGATTAGCGCGGACTTGCTGCCATTCAGCTTGTCGAGACTCTCGCGCAAGCCTTTGGTCTTGTGCGTTTCGAGCTGCAAGGCATCGACAACGGTGAGCTTTTGTTCCGCCAGCTTCGCTGATAGCGCTGAGCGCAGCGCGCCGAGGAGCATTTTCTTCGGCAGCGCGTAGCTATAATCGCGGGGTTTGGGTCCATGAACGGTCCCGCCGTGGCGCCACAAAGGCGAACGGATGGAGCCGACGCGCGCACGGCCGGTGCCTTTTTGCCGCCACAACTTGCGGCCTGCGCCGCTGACTTCGCTCTTGTCCTTGGTTTTGTGGGTGCCCGAGCGGATTTCGCGCTGATACCAGCGCGACGCTTCGTGCAGCAGGTTCTGATTCACCTTCGCGCCAAAAATCGCGTCGGCGAGCTCCACCTGGCCCACTTTCTTGCCATCCAAATTGACTACATCCACGACCGGCATAATTTCGCTTCCTTCTTCAATCTCAAAAGTCTTGCCACGCTTACTTCTTTTTGCGCGTCTTGCTGATAAAAATGTAAGTTCCGCTCGGTCCCGGCACGGATCCCCGCACCAGGAGCAGATTTTCGTCGGTATCCACTTTGACGACTTTCAAATTCTTCGCGGTCACTCTGGCGTTGCCCATGTGACCCGGAAAATGCTGATTTTTCCATACACGCGACGGAAACGAACTGCCGCCGATGCCGCCAGGCGCGCGGTGAAACATCGAACCGTGCGTGGCGTCGCCGCCGGCGTAGTGCCAGCGCTTGACGCCTCCGGCAAAGCCCTTGCCTTTGCTGACGCCGCTGACATCCACCAGCTCGCCAGCCTTGAAATTCTCGACCAGCACGCGGTCGCCGACTTTCGTTTCGTCCTTCGACTCCTCGATGCGCACCTCTTGGAGCACTTTCATGGGTGCCACATTGGCCTTTTTGAAATGCCCGGTCATCGCTTTATTAACGCGCTGCGGCTTAACGAATTCGACGAGGCCGAGCTGCGCCGCTTCATAGCCGTCATTTTCTTTGGTCCGGCGCTGCACAACCACGCATGGCCCCGCCTGCAGCACGGTGCAGCCAACGAGCGAACCGTCCGTCTCGAAGACCTGCGTCATGCCCAGCTTGATTCCGATAATCCCGTTGACTGCCATTTTCCTTTTTCCTCTTTCGCAGCATGTCTCGCACTGCGGATATTGACTGCGTCGTGCTCAAAATTACCGGTCTAAAGACCGGCCACTACAACCCTAATTACTTTGCAGCGGCGTGGCCGAACGCCTTGATTTCTACGTCGACGCCCGGCGGAAGATCGAGCTTCATCAACGCGTCCACCGTATCAGGCGTGGGCTCGAGGATGTCGATCAGCCGCTTGTGCGTGCGCATTTCAAACTGCTCGCGCGATTTCTTGTCCACGTGGGGCGACCGCAGAACCGTCCAGCGATTGATGGTCGTCGGCAGCGGAATCGGGCCTGCAACATCCGCGCCCGTGCGCTTCGCCGTATCCACGATTTCCTTCGTGGACTGGTCCAGAATGCGGTGGTCGTACGCTTTCAAACGAATGCGAATTTTGTCGCCTTGTCTCATTTAATTATTCCAAATCCCTCTCTAAACCCGATTACTCGATGATTTCGGTGACGGCGCCGGCGCCGACGGTGTGGCCGCCTTCGCGAATCGCGAAGCGCAGGCCCTTCTCAAGAGCCACCGGCGTGATCAGCGTCACTTCGCAGCTTACGTTGTCCCCCGGCATCACCATCTCCACCCCTGCCGGCAGCTTTACGTCTCCCGTCACGTCCGTCGTCCGGAAATAAAACTGCGGCCGATAGCCCGTGAAAAATGGCGTGTGCCGCCCCCCTTCTTCCTTCGT
>Ga0335083_10000600_pt1 | contig 53483 bp, 44 predicted proteins | sample Lox_Sample_42_FD_206716 | JGI IMG/M metagenome (GOLD analysis project Ga0335083, IMG submission 206716) | Soil microbial communities from Loxahatchee National Wildlife Refuge, Florida, United States - Lox_Sample_4.2 | ecosystem: Environmental > Terrestrial > Soil > Wetlands | place: USA...
GTCCTACGGCGGCCGCGTCGAGCTGATCCAGCTCGTCCCGGGGCGCTCGTCCACGAACACGCTCGCAAAGCTGCTCGGCGGCTCGTAGATCTTCGAGGCGCTTCATGCGTTGGAACGAGCAAATGAGGAGACTCGTCGTCTTCGTGCTCGCCGCGCTGGTCGCGGGCGTGCAGGCCGCGCACGCGTTCTGCGGCTTCTACGTGAGCGGCTCCGACAAGAAGCTGTTCAACGACGCGACCCAGGTCGTGCTGATGCGCGACGGCACGCGCACCGTGCTGTCGATGCAGAACGACTATCAGGGTCCGCTCGAGGACTTCGCGATGGTCGTGCCCGTGCCGGTCGTGCTGCACGAGAAGGACGTCAAGACGCTGCCGAAGGCGGTGTTCGATCACGTCGACGCGCTCGGCTCGCCGCGGCTCGTCGAGTACTGGGAGCAGGATCCCTGCTACATCCCGCCGCCGCCCGCACCGACCGCGAGGCCGGTGCCGAAGACCGCGAGCCATGCCGCCGAAGACTACGACCGCGCCGCGAAGAAGGCGACCGTCAAGATCGAGGCGAAGTTCGCGGTCGGCGAATACGAGATCTTGATCCTGTCGGCGAAGGACTCGTCGGGGCTCGAGTACTGGCTGCGCGACAACCACTACAAGATTCCGGCCGGCGCCGAGCCGCTGCTGCGGCCGTACGTCGAGAGCGGCATGAAGTTCTTCGTCGCGAAGGTCGACCCGAGAAAGGTGACGATGGCCGGCGGTCACGCCGCGCTGTCGCCGCTGCGCTTCTCTTACGACAGCGACGACTTCTCGCTGCCGATCCGCCTCGGCATGGCGAACTCGTCGGGCAAGCAGGACCTGATCGTGAACATCATCTCCGCCGACAAGCGCTACGAGGTCGCGAACTACAAGAACGTGACCGTGCCGACCAACTTCGACGTCAAGCCCGAGGTGCGCGATCGCTTCGGCGAGTTCTACGCCGCGCTGTTCGACAAGACGGTCGAGGCGAACCCCGGCGCGGTCGTGACCGAGTACGCGTGGACCGCGCAGCCGCCGCTCTATCCGGGCGGTCAGGGCTATCACTGCGATCCGTGCCCGCCGGTCGAGGTCGACGACGCCGACATGATGACGCTCGGCGCCGACATCATCGGCGGCAAGATCCAGAAGGGCGGCTTCGTGCTGACGCGCCTGCACGCACGCTACAGCGCCGGCGACATGAAGGACGACCTGCGCTTCCGCGCCGCGGCCGGCATCACCGGCGGCCGCGAGACGCGCAACTGGGACGGCGAGCTCGAGCACGGCGCGTCGCCGAGCGGCGAGAGCTACTTCCAGGCCCGCTACGCGATCCGCCACCACTGGACGGGCCCGGTCACCTGCTCGAGGCCGCGCTGGGGCATCTGGGGCGGCCCGCCGGACGGGCGCAGCAATCAGATGGTCGCGGCGACCAAGCTCGCGTTCGCCCCGCGCGGCGCGCTGTCGCTGCCGTCGGTGATCACGAAGGACATTCCCGAGATCGGCGTGAAGAAGTCGGGTGCGGCTCGCAGCGGCAGTGGCGGCGGCAGCGGCGGCTTCGCGACGCCGCCGACGCGGAGGCTGATGGGGCTCGGGCTCGGCGCGCTGGTGGCGTTCGCGATGATCGGGCTGTTCACCTGGATCCGGTCGTCGAGTCGCAGCGCGCGAAGCTGACCATCTCGTTCGTGCAGCTGCACGTGTCGTCTGAGCGACCGATCAAGTCGACTCGGGACTGATCTGCACTTCACGCCGCAGCGTGAAGTACGGGATCACCCCGACCACGCAGGGGATGGTGAGCCCGACGAGATAGACGTTCAGCACGGTAGCGCCGCCGTGCAGACCGACCATGGCGAACAGCTGCTCGAACGCGATGTGACCGACGCCGAATCCAGCATACGAGATCGGTAATAGCGTGCTGAGCATTCCGAGCGGATAGACGCTTGCCATGCTCGAGAGGGAGACATCCTGCGCGGTGATCTCTGTTGCGAGCGCCGTGAACCACATTATTCCGATGACGTGAATGGCCATCGCCAGCCCCAGCGACGCGAGCAATGCGCCCAACCGCGCTGACACCAGACGAGCGCAGAGCACGAGCTGCGAGATGATCCGACCGATCCAAGTCTTGCCACTGGCCCAGCGATCCATCCGGCTGCCGTACCGCCGGATGATCAGCAGCACCGAGAGTGGACCGAGTAGCGTGACCACTGCAAGGACCGCGATCGCGGTAGCGACCTGATGAAACCGCGCATCACCCCAGACTGCGCCGTGTGGCTCGAACGTCAGGATCGCGGCGGTCGCGACGAGGCCTGCGAGCGCGACGACACGATCGAGTAGCGTGATCGCAAATACGGTTGCGCGCTGCTCGGTATCGACATCGCGCGCCACATAGATCGTCTTCAAGACGTCGCCACCGATGTTTCCGGGCATCGCGACGTTGAAGAAAGCGCCGACCAGCTGGAGTGCCATCGCACGCCTGAGCGAAAGCTCGACACCGGCGAGACCCAGTAGCAGGCGCCAGCGCAACGCGACGATCACGTTGCTGAAGGCGAAGAACGCGAAGTTCGCCACGAGCAAGATCGGGCGCTCCCAGAACACGCCAAGTGCCGACAGGTCGAGAGTTCCGGACTCGACCAACCACCAGATCAAGAGTCCGGCGACGATCATCTTCGCGATGCCGAGGAGATGCTGTTTGATCCGAGCCACGGCTAGCGCCCACAGTCGGACGCCAGGTCGATCGACAAGACGCGCAGCCCGCTTGCACTCGGTCTCAGGTTCTCGAGCTCGACCACGTCGATGCCGCGAATACCAGAAGTGGCGGGAATCGTCGCGGTCACCGGACTGCCGCTTCCCGACCCGATCGCGACGCCGTCGACGGCAAGTTGCACCTCGCTCTGACCGACGAACGCCGCAGTTGCCACGTGATCGCAAGTTCGATCGAGACGGACCATGACCTGGCCAGCTTGCACCCATCGCGCTTCCGGCACGACCAGCCCGACGTCGGTGCGGACCGTCTTGCAGTGTCTTGCGGGGCAACGCCAGAAACCGCGAAGCGTCGTCCCGGGTGAATCGGTGGACGCGGGAAGAAATGGATCCCAACCGAGCAGCTCGTGTGCTGGTGCATCCACGGTGTCGAAGTCGATATGGGTGGCACTTTGCACGGCGTCCTCGAGTGCCGCGCGCGTGGCTGCTCTGTCGATGCGGTAGATCGCGAGGTGGCGAAGCTGCAGCACCTTGGTCGCGTGCACCGCATTCAGATTGGCAAGCACGCGCCGATCGTATTCGTAGATCAAGGCCTCGGTCTTGTGCCGCGCAACTTGTGGCCAGCCTGTCACCGACCACAACCGACGTGGCACGGCGAGCGATGACAGCGAGCGTTCGACGAATCGCGAGCTCGGATCGGTGAACACGACCGCATGAACCGCATCGGTGCCGGTGAGCTCGAACAGTTTCATCATCAGGCTCGGCGCCTCGGTCGCATCCCGCGCGTCGAATGCATCCCATGCGCGACGCCCGATCGTCGCCTCGAGCGGCGCGTAATCGAGCAGATCGGACATCACGAAGTCGTTCGTGTCGTTTTCGGCGAGGTACGCTGTCATCTCGGACACGTCGTCTCGGTCGAGCCACGCGCGCGCGTGAGTGAACGTCCAGTAGAACGACCACAGCGGAGCAGCTACGAGCCATGCGAGCGCGAGCGTACGAACGCGAACGGACCCGTCGAGCATGCGCGCGATCAGGGCCGCTGATCCGATCGCGTAGAACGGCATGAGGACTTGCAGTCCGATCAGCTGCGATGTCGCGCGTAGATCGAACCACAGGAGCCAGATCGCCGCGACCACGAGCATCCAAACGGCTACGTCGTGGGCGGCTTTGCCAATCGTGGGGGCGCGAATCGCGCGGATCACGTGGTAGCCGAGCACGATCGAGAAGAATGGTGTGAATCCGAGCGCCGCCCGTCGAGCGACCGTTGGCAGTGCAGCGCCGAGGTCGTGATCGAAGTGCGCGATGCGCGGGACATGACCCAGCACACAAGTAACAGCGATCGCGAACACACATCCCGCAACGCAGGTCGCGACGATGCGCCGGTCGTCGCGCGTGACGGAGCGGCCCACCTTGGCGTAGATGGTCGCGATCACGCCGACCGGGAGCAGTAGGTAGTAATCGTAGCCGGCGAGCAGGCACGCGCCCGATCCGACGCCGACTGCAACGTAGTGGCGCAGCTGTCGAGTCTCGATCGCTCGCACGGTCCCCCACAGCGCCAGAAAGCCCGCACACTGCACGAGCGGTGCCTGATGGATGCTGTCGGCGTGCGCCAGCCACAGCTGGCTCGTGCTGAAGAGCGTTGTCGCGATCAGCCCGACGCGGCGGTCGTAGAGACGCGACGTGTAGCCGAACAGGAACCAGCTCGCGAGCACCGCAAACACCAAGGCGAGCGGTCGAAGCGCACGAACATCGTCGCCGAGGACTTCGCCCGCTGCAGAAAACACGATGCGCGACAGCGGAGGGTTGTCGATCTCGTCAGCAGAATCCGGCGAGGACAGAACCGAGGCCAACCCGTCCGCTCGCGCTCGCTGCACCGTCATCAACGTCGATGCGTCCGACGACGGGTCACCGACGTTGAGCCGGATCGGTTCGCGCACGTGGGCGAGCAGGTAGACGTACGCGACGGCGATGCTTCCCAGCAGCAAAGCACGGAGCGGACGAGACATCCTCCCTACGTCTAGCACGTGACGCCGACGCGCAGCTTACGCGAAGTCGTGATAGACCGTGTCGAATGCCGCGAGTCCTCCGACGCTACTTGCTCGGGTGCGTCGCGCTCGCATTCGTATATCAAGCGTCGCGCGGTGCGACCGAGTCGCTCGGGTCAGGGGTGCTGGCAGTTCTCTGCTCGGCGTTCACTGCGTGGGCACTGTTCCAGTATCTGCGGCGGATGTGGAACGACTCGGTCGCCCTGATCGGTACCGTGCTGTTCGCGACGAGCCCACTCGCGATCATGCTGCCGCCGAGCTTCGAGCACGCCGCGTGTTTCATCGCACTGTGGGGGCTGGCCCGCGCGCTCGAGACCGAGAAGCTCGGTCATTACGCGATCGCGATCGTCGGCTCGTTCGTGGGCACGATCATCGGCGCTGACGACTGGCTGTTCTTGTCGGCTGGAGCGCTGTACACGATCTCGGCAAAGCGCGGCGATCCACTCGCACGCGGAAACTTCCGGTTCGTCGTGATCTGCGCGGCAGGTGGCATCACCGGAGTGCTCGCACGATCGTCCACTCTCGATCCGAGCGATGGAAGACTCGCGACCTCGCTGGTTCCGCTCGTCACGATCGCGCTCACGCCGATGGTGTGGGTCGCGGTTGCCGTCGCGATCTGGCATGCGGTGCGATCGCCTTCGCTGAGAGCTGCGCTCGATGACGGAATGAGCTGGCTGGTCGCCGTCGCGGTCATCGCCGTCGCCGTAGCTCGGCCCCGCGCCGGAACGCCGATGCTCGGCGTCGTGTCGATCCTGCCGTGTCTCGCGACTGCATCGGCCATCTGGATCGAACGCCTGCTCCAAGCCGGGGGGGTCCGGCGCATCCTCGGCGTCACGTGGATCTTGGTCGCAACGCTGTGGACGCTTGCGATCGTGCCGTTGCACAAACGCATCGACCTCGATCGAGACGACGTCGGCTCCGTACGTGCGTACCTCGCGAGCAACGACGGAAACGACTTCGTGATCTCCAATCTATCCGATGACGCTGTCGTCCGCGCTGCTGTCGATCGCCGGAGCTGGTCCGTGATCGGCGAACACGAGAGCATCACCGCCGAGCGCGCACGCACGCTCTTGCTCGAGGTGTTCGAGGCCGTCGGGTCCGATCACGTTCATGCCGTGATCTTCACGTCGGCTGCCTCGAGCCATGTTGACAGCTTGCTCGGAGAGTCGAAGAAGTATCGGGACCTCGGTGTTCTACTCGATGCGACCGGGGCACGCCGCGTACTCCACTTCGACAACTTCGACGTCTATCGCATCGACCGCAACGTCGTACTCGATCGCATCGGAGCATCGATCCCGCTCGGCCACGAGATCGACTTCAGTAGCAGGGCGGCGAATCGCAACAAGCTCCTCGGGTGGCGAGGACCGCGACTCGGCGAACTACACCCGATCGGAGTGACCACCATCTCAGGTTACTACTCGTGTTCGAACCCACAAGGATGTCAGACCGCGCCGAGCGAGTCGGGATTCAGCGTGCCAGATGCGCGTGTGGTCGATCGTGCGCAGTTGATGATCCGCGTCGAGCATGCGTGCGAGCTACGGCTCACCGTCCGGATCGAGCCGGCGTTCTCGCCGCTGTGGTTCCTCGCAGATCTGCAATGTCCGACGCTCGGACTATCCATCGCAGACTTCACGACGTCACAATGCGCGCGGTCGCAGGTCGTGTTCGACGTTCCGAAGCGATACGTCCGTGAGGGGATCAATGTCGTAACGTTCGCAACCGAGTTGCTCTCGCCTCTCAACCCGCGAGCCGAGCTTCGCTCGCTCGCGATCGACCTGGGTTGCGACCCAGCGCCTGGCGGTCACGCTCGCTTGTAGTAGGCCGTCTGGAACCGCGTGTGTTCCTCGCTCGTGACCGCATCCCGCCACGCGGCGTTCCCGAGGTACCAGCGCACGGTCTCCGCCAGCTGGATATCGAGCCGCTTCGAACGCTCCCATCCGAGCGCACGGCGCGCCTTCGAGCAGTCGATCGAGTAGCGAAAGTCGTGGCCCTTTCGATCGACCACGAACTCGATCAGTCCCCGCGTCGTGCCGCGCGCTCGTGCGAGCGCGTCGTCGACCAGATCCGCCATGAGCTCGACGAGGTGTAGGTTCGACATCTCGTCGCCGCTTCCAAAGTTGTAGCTGTGGCCGACGGCTCCGAACGTCATCGCCTTCCATAACCCCGCGCAATGATCGTCGACGTGGAGCCACTCGCGGATCTGCTTGCCCTGGCCGTAGACCGGCAGCTTCTTGCCAGCCGCTGCGTTCGAGATCATCAAAGGGATGAGTTTTTCGGGCAGCTGGTAGGGACCGTAGTTGTTGCAGCAGTTCGTGATCACGACGGGCAGGCCATGCGTCTTGAAATATGACCGCGCTAGCAGATCGGAGGCAGCCTTCGAAGCGGCGTACGGCGAGTTCGGGGCGTACGGCGTCTCCTCCGTGAACGATCCGACCTCGCCGAGCGCGCCATAGACTTCGTCGGTGGAAACATGGACGAAGCGCGTGCGGTCGTACTTGCCCTCCCAGGCATGACGTGTGACGTCGAGCAAGGTAAACGTTCCGGTGACGTTCGTACGCACGAACGCGTCCGCAGCCTCGATGCTGCGATCGACGTGCGACTCGGCAGCGAGATGAAAGACCGCGTCGATCGAGTGGTCCGAAACCGCACGGGCGACCGCGCTCCGATCGCAGATGTCGGCGTGAATGAACTCGAACCGCGAGTCGCCGGTGACGCCATCGAGGTTCGCGAGATGCCCCGCGTACGTCAGCGCATCGAGTACCACCAGCTTCTCGAGACCAGCGCCCTCTCCTCCCGGCTCGAGCAGACGCCGCGCGAGATTGCTGCCGATGAATCCCGCACCGCCCGTGAGCAGGACTCTACGTGGCTCGAACCGCGTCACCGCCGGACCTTACACCATCCCCAAGTACGGGGACCACTGGTGTAAGGTGTGCTGGAAATGAAGGGAATCGTCCTCGCGGGCGGCGCGGGCACGCGGCTGTATCCGATGACGCGCGCCGTGAGTAAGCAGCTGCTCTCGGTCTACGACAAGCCGATGATCTACTATCCGCTGAGCACGCTGATGCTTGGCGGCATCCAGGACATCCTCCTGATCTGCACTCCCCGCGATCGACCAGCCTTCGAGTCGACGCTCGGCGATGGCAGCGACTTCGGGATCCACCTCACGTACGCCGAGCAGAAGGTGCCGCGCGGGCTCGCCGATGCCTTCATCGTGGGCGAGGACTTCATCGGCAACGATACCGTGTCGCTCGTCCTCGGCGACAACCTGTTTTACGGCATGGGCCTCACCTCGTTGTTCGAGAACGCGGCGCGAATCACTTCGGGGGCGATGATCTTCGGCTACTACGTGAAGGACCCGACGCAGTTCGGCGTGGTCGAGTTCGACAAGACCGGCAAGGTGGTGTCGCTCGAGGAGAAGCCGGTGCGGCCGCGCTCGCATTACGCTGTCCCGGGACTGTACTTCTACGACAACAGCGTGGTCTCGATCGCGAAAACGCTGAAGCCGTCGCCACGTGGTGAGCTCGAGATCACCGATGTCAACAAGGCATACCTCGAAGCCGGCAAGCTGCGCCTGACGTTGTTCGGGCGCGGAACTGCGTGGCTCGATACCGGCTCACCCGACGCGCTCTTGCAAGCGAGCAATTTCATCCAGACCGTCGAAACGAGGCAGGGACTCAAGATCGGTTGTCTGGAGGAGATCGCATTTCGCAAGGGTTTCATCGACCTCGAGCGGCTTCGTGGAGCCGGCGACGCGCTCGCCAAGACGGAATATGGTCAGTACCTGCTCGCGCTCGCCGCAGAGGCGGAGCGTCGGTGATCCCGTTCACGCGCCCGGCACATCTCGACGCCGGGTTGGATCACATTCGCGAAGCTCTCAAGGCACGCAAGGTCTGCGGTGATGGGCCTTTTGGTGGCCGCGCCGAGAAAGTGCTCGAGAGTCTGCTCCCCGATTCGCGTGTGCTGCTCACGACATCGTGCACGCACGCGCTCGAGATGTCGGGGCTGCTCTTGAATCTGGTGCCCGGCGACGAGGTGATCGTCCCGGCATTCACGTTCGTCTCGACCATCAACGCATTCGTATTGCGAGGCGCGCGGCCGGTGTTTGCCGACATCCGCCCCGATACGTTGAATCTCGACGAGACGCGCCTCGAGTCTCTGATCACGCCGCGCACCAAGGCGATCGTTCCCGTGCATTACGGCGGCGTCGGTTGCGAGATGGACGCGATTCGTCGGATCGCCGCGGCGGCGAACATCGTCGTGATCGAAGATAACGCCCACGGGTTGTTCGGACGCTATCGCGGCAAGCCGCTCGGCACGTTCGGCGCGCTTGCAACGCAGAGCTTTCACGAGACCAAGAACATCGCGTGCGGCGAAGGCGGCGCCCTCGTGATCAACGACGCGAGCCTGATCGCGCGCGCCGAGATCCTGCGCGAAAAGGGAACGAACCGGAGCCGGTTCTTCCGCGGCCAGGTCGACAAGTACACGTGGGTAGACATCGGCTCGAGCTACGTCGTGTCCGATCTGCTCGCCGCGCTGTTGTGTTCCCAGCTCGAGCAGTACGTCGCGATCCAGGCTCATCGCATGCGCGTCTGGAACCGCTACGCGACGGAGCTTCGCGGCTGGGCTGCCGAGCGCGACTTCCACCTGCCCACGGTGCCGGCGCATTGCGAGCATCCGGCGCACGTCTTCTACCTGCTCGTCCCGGCCGCACGCCGCGCCGCGTTCATCGATCACATGAAGGCGCGAGGCGTTCAGGTCGTATTTCATTATCAGGCCCTTCACACGTCCCCGATGGGGCTCGCGCATGGCGGCCGTGCGGGCGCATGTCCCGTCACCGAGCGCGTCGCGGACGAGCTGGTGAGGCTTCCATTGTTCAACGATCTGGCGGACAGCGACCAGAGCATCGTGATCGACGCAGCTCGGGCGTTCTAATGCGTAGCGAGATCAGTCCGATCGATCACGAGCTCGTGCAGCGAGACCCGCGCCCCGCCCACGCTCTCGATCTGCAGCTCGACGCCGCGCTGCGCGTGCTTGAGGTCGAACGAAAACCGCACGAGCTCGGAGCGGGTGCGCGAGATGTCCTTCGCGTCGCGTGTCACCGACGCGAGTAACCTGTGGGGGCCATCATGCACGAGGCTGGTGATGTGGAACGTGATCTGACCGACCGACTCCATCCCGTTGCCGATCCATGTCGCCGTGTAGTGACCCTTGGGCAAGTCGACATAGGGACCGTAGACCAACGTGCCCTGCTCGCCCGTGGCGATCAGGTCATCTGCTGACACAGCGACGTGGGCGCGACGGATCTGCAGGTGTGTCGCGGGCAGACGGATCGGGAACGTGGCCGCGTCGCCATCCGGGATCGGGAGATCGAGCCATGCTGTCGACGCTGCTTCGGTTCGAAACACGTACACCATGTAGGTGTCGCCGACGCTGAAGCGCTCGAGCTCCTTGGGCAGCGTCGCGCGAATGGCTTTCTCATCGCGCTCGTTCTGATACGTCACCACGAAGAAGCGATCGGGCAGTCTGCCGGCCTCGTAGCACGATCTCTCGACGAGCCAGCGCTGTGGCACGAGGACGTCGTTGATCGTGAACCGGCAAGTCAGCGCGGTGCCGTGAGTATCCAGCATGAGCAGGTTCGCGGCGAACGTGTCCGCGAACCCGTGGGTCAGCCCGCGCCGCGCTAGCTCGCCGGCCACGCTGCGCAGCTCGGCCGCGTCGGGCCATCCGTATGTCTGGGGTGATGGCGGACGTACGTCGCTCGCGCCGACAAGCGCGGCCACAGGGACCACGACGAGCCATCCGATCGAGAACCGTCGCCACCACGAGGCGGCCGCGTCCGCCACCGTCCGGACCGCGAGCACGACAGCGAGGCCGAGCGTCGCGAGCAAGCTTGGCATCGCATAACGCACGGCTGATGGGCCGTCGAGAACGTTTCCTATGAGCAGGGGTACGAGCAGGGCTCCAAGCTGAGCGAGCACCACGACGCTGATCCAACGCAACGTGCTCGATGCACGCGATGCGAACGCTTCGCGACATACCAGCGCGAGCGCACCGGCGAGCAACAACGTGCCCGGGATCACCCAGACGATGTTTCCGTCACCACCAGCGCACAGCATCAAGAAACCGCGTCCGAGCATCGCGAGATTCGCCGCGATCTGCTTCGGTGCGATATGGAAGCCAACGTGACCGCGCGGGAACGACCACGTGACCACGCGTGCGAGCCACATATAGACGCCGTACCCGACCGCCCACCCCACCACAGCAACCGCCGCCAGCGTGCAGCGACGGCGCATCGGAAACGCGCGCCATGGCCAAGCACACCCCACAAGCACCGGCGCCAGCATGCAGACGAGGTTTCGCGTGGGATTCTGCGCGGTGAACACGGCTACGAACGTGGCTGCCGCCACGTACCGCCACGGCCGACTGGGCTCGTCCTGCGCGAGCGTCGCGAACTGATAGAACGCGACGAGCCAGACGCACATGCCGAACCCGTAAGCGAGCTGGATATAGACGAACGCGACGTGTGTGTGCGACCACGCCGTCAGCGTGACCATGGCGGCGAACAGTGCGATCCACCGTTCGCCGGCGAGCCGTGTGTAAATCTTCACCAGCACGAGCAGCTCGAGCAAGAAGCCGAGGGCGGTCGCGGCGAGCAAGCTCGCAGGACCTGCGCCGAAGAGCGCGACAAATGGCACTGCGATCAGGTGCGGCGCTACGATCCAGATATCGCCGTTGCTGTAGTACCAGTCCGTGACCACAGGCGATCTCGCATCGATCACCTTCTCGGCTAGCAGCGCGGGGATCGCAGCGTCCGATTCGAGCCACGCGAAGAAACGGAACGCGTAGAGGTATGTGGCGACCCCGATGAAGACGAGCGCGGTCGCGAGGAACACGACCCGCAGCCACGGCGGCGAGCCCGGTTTCATGCGACGTACCATATCACTGCGTGAACGATTCGGAGTTGCCGACGCGTTCCGCTGGACGCACCGTGCGATAGTCACGAGCGATGTCGAGGTCGCTACGGGGCATGCTGCTCGCGAGCATCGCGATCGCATTCTTGTACCTGCTCGTCCATGCGCACGAGCCGCTGCGGCTCAACGTAGGCGACCCGTGGTCGGACGCGAACGTCCTGTCGGCGATGAGCTATGTCAAGTCGGACGGCTTTCTCGCGACCTCGTTCGCCGACGTGCTCGACGTCGGGCCGCTGACCTCGGATTCGTATCACTACATCCACTATCCACCGCTCGCCGAGATCTTCTACAGCGCCGTCGGCAAGTACCTCGGGGTGAGCGACATCGGCACGCTACGACTGTTCGCGCTCGCCTGGTCGGGGCTTGCGATGTGGCTCTTGTTCAACTACGTGCGCCGATTGTATTCGGACCGGATCGCGTTGATCGCGACGGCGCTGTTCGCGACGAGCCCGTTATGGATGATGTACGCGGACAGCATCCACCAGGCTCCAGTCATGTGGGCAACCGGGCTGCTCGGGTTGTGGGGGCTGATCCGCGCGATCGAGACCAAACAACGACGCCACTACGCAGCGGCCTGTATCGGCTGCTTCGGCTGCTTCTTCACGTCGTACGACTGCTACATCTTCTTGCCCGCCGCGGTGCTCGTCACCGTCTACCTCAAAGCTGGGAATCCATTCGCCCGTGGCCAGCGGCAACTCGTCGCGCTCTGCGCGGGTGGCTGCGTGCTCGGGATCTTCCTGAAGTGCCTCACCGTGATCGGTGCGGTCGGCTGGAACGAGTTTGTAGCTGACCTCCGTCTGCAGTTCTTCGAGCGCGCCACCACGACCTACGAGCGCGGGTTCGAGCTCGAGGTATGGCCGACGCTCGCTCGCAGGCTGACGCTCGTACTCACGCCGTTCGCCTGGATCACGGCCAGCTACCACGCGATCAAGGCGATCCGCGCCCCATCCGCAGCCGCTGCGCTCGAGAAGACCGTCGTGTGGATGCTCGTGGTGGCGCTTGCGTTCGTGACGGTGTTTTCCGAGCTCGTGACGTCGCAGATGCTCGCGTCGCAGGTGTTTCTGCCGTTCTACGCGATCGGCTCCGCGATCCTGATCGATCGGCTCCTCGATTCGCGGCAAGCGCTCCGCCGCTTCACGTACGTATGGCTCGCCGCCGCGCCACTGTGGTCGTTCGCGATTCTGCTGACGCACCCGCGGTCATTCCTCGAACGCGAGGACGTCGCGAAAACGAACGCGTATCTTGCGGCGAACGACCATAACGATTTCGTGATGACGAATCTGCTCTCGGCCGGGCACATACAGGCTGCGTTTCAGCGCCACGCATGGACATCGCCCGACGATCCGGCCGACCCGAGCGATGCAGCGCGCAACATGATGAGCGTGTTCGAGAGGACCGGGGTGGACTCCCTCTACGAGTTGATCTTCACCGATCCCGATTCGCGCTTCATCGACAAGTCCATCTGGCCGCTCGCCGCGGCGCACCGGTGGTGGAGGCTCAATGGCTGGCCGTTTCTGGCGCGGGCCAGGACCAACACCATGATCACCGATTACGACCGCCGCGTACTCAAGAATCTCGAGTCGGTGCGAGCGAAGAAGGTGCTCGAGCTGAGCAACTATGCGATCTACCGCGTCGACCGCACGACCGTGGCAGCAGTGCTCGCCGAGTCGGTTCCATCGACCGGACATATCGATTTCGGGAGCGCGGCGGTGCGGCCATTCCTCCTGCTCGGGTGGGGATGGCCGCATCTTCTACGCGAGGAGCACGTCGCGGTGACGAACATCGGGGACTTCGAGCGCTGCGCTCAACCACCTTGCAAGACGATCATGAACAAGTACGGCCTGGATATCAAAGGCACGGAAGACGTCCGAGCAGGGCTGCTGATGCTGCGCGTCGATCAGTCGTGTGATCTCCGGTTGACCTTCCAGTACGGGACCACGAGCTACGCTCGCCTGTCGGTTGGTGGTTTCGTCCAGACGATGACGGTGCCTGCCCGGACCGCGGTGTTCACGGTTCCCGCCGCGAATCTGGTACACGGGGTCAATGTGGTCGAGCTCGAGAACCGGCTCCCACCGGGTGTCGATCTCGATGTCGCGAGCCTGGATATCGCTCCGGCGTGCCAACCAGCGCCGTGACCGACTCGGTCAACCGGATGCGCTCTGCTTGCGCTGCGGGCGCGCTTCTTCCGACACGGGCCGCGCCGGAACGATCGCGGGCACCGTACGACCATGCAAGACCGGCTCGTCGAACGGGCGTACCTCGCCGTAGGTCTCGCGCACGACGAACAGCGGGCGCTGCTGGACCTCGGCGAGGATCCGCCCGATGTAGAGGCTTGCGACTCCGGTGACCATGATCTGCACCCCGCCGAGGAACACGATCGCGACGAACGTCGACGTGTAGCCCGGCAGTACCGAGCCGAACCATTTCTTCAAGACCAGCCCCGCCGCGAGCAACATTCCGACCGCAGCGACGACCATGCCGAACTTGACCGCGAGGCGCAGCGGAAAGTCTGAAAACGAGATGACCGACGAATAGGCCATTCGAAGACGGCGGCGAAAGTTGTAGCTCGACACGCCCGCACGCCGCGGCCGCTCCTCGATCGGAACTCGCGTGTAGCGCATGCCGAGCCATCCCTCGAGCCCCGGGATGTATCGGCTCTTCTCGCTCAGGCGGTTGTACACGTCGACCGCGCGACGCGTCATGATCCGTACCGTCGTCGCGTTGACCGGATTGTTCAGACCGGTGAGCCGATTCATCACGACGACGAACAGGTACGAAGTCACTCGCGTCACCCATCGGACCGGGCGTCCCTGGTGCTGCCCTCCGACGATATCGCTGCCGCTCGCTTTCAGGGCGTCGAGAAGGGCGGGAAGGCACTCGGGAGGTTCTTCCATGTCGACGTTCAACGTCCCCACGTAGTCACCGCTCGCGGCGCGATACCCCGCCGACGTGGCGATGTGCTGGCCGAAGTTACGGCTCAGCAGTACCGCCTTGGCGAACGAGAACTCGTCGCACGTCTTCTTGAGGAGCTCGGGAGAGTCGTTGCGGCTGCCGTCGTCGACGAAGATGACCTCGAGGTCTCGGGCTAGGTCGTCGTGCCCGAGATAAGTCCGAAATACCTTCGCCATCTCCACGCAGAAGTCGCGCGCGAGGGCGCCGTCGTTGTAGATCGGGACGACGAACGAGTACAGCATCACGCCGCTGCCGGTTCGAGGTCTGCCATCGGGTTCACAAGCTCGTCTTATCGGCTTTTCGCAGCTGGTTCAACACCGTCGACAATGGCGGCGGGGCTTTGTATTGTCCACGCCCCCGAGCGATGCAGGTCAACGTCGCTGAATATCTGGAACGCGGAGCGCTGGCGACGTGCCCGGGCAAGACCGCGATCATCGATGGTGCCAGCCGCTACACGTTTGCGGATCTCGAGCGCTGCTCCAAGCGTTGCGCGTCGTTGATCATCAAACGCCTGGAAGGGACGAGCGCGCCGATCGCCGTGTTCCTGCCGAAAGGCGCGACCACGATCTTCGCGGATCTGGGAATCATTTACAGCGGCAACGCTTACAGCAACCTCGACGTGAAATCGCCTGCCCAGCGCGTCAAGAACATCCTCGGCAATCTACGGCCGGTTCTGGTGATCACGAACCGCGCATTGCAGGCGTCCGTCGCGGAGCTCGGCGTGGAGCCCGGGCAAATCATGCTCGTCGACGACGTGTTCGACGAGTCGCTCGAGTGCAACACGGCCGCGATCGCGGCGCGGCGCGACCGCGTCATCGACACCGATCCGCTGTGCATCATCAACACGTCCGGCTCGACCGGAGTGCCCAAGGGCGTCGTGATGCATCACCGCAGCGTCATCGACTTCATGGACTGGGTGATGGATCGGCTCGAGCTCGATGGAACGGAAGTCATCGGCAGCCTGTCGCCATTCTACTTCGACATCTACACGCTCGAGCTCTACCTGGCACTGGCCAAGGGCTCGACGATCGTCATCATCCCGGACGAGTTGCCGATCTTTCCGGCGAAGCTCGTCGCATTCCTGGTGGAGAGGGAGATCAGCTTCATCTTTTGGGTCCCGACGATCATGGTCAACATCGCGAACTTGGGCCTGCTCGACACCGCCGACCTGTCGAAGCTCAAGAAGATCTTCTTTGCAGGAGAGGTCTTTCCGACCAAGCACCTCAATGTCTGGCGGCGGCGACTCCCCGACGCGCAGTTCGTCAATCTCTACGGACCTATCGAGATCACCGTGGACTGCACGTACTTCATCGTCGATCGCGAGTTCCGCGACGACGAAGCGCTGCCGATCGGTTTTCCGTGCCGCAATACCGACATCCTGATCCTCGACGAGCACGATCGGCCCGCCAAGGACAACGCGCCCGGAGAATTGTGTGTTCGTGGTAGCTCGCTCGCGCTCGGATACTGGAATGATCCCGAGAAGACAGCCAAAGCGTTCGTTCAGAATCCGCTCAACACGCACTACCCCGAGCTCATCTATCGCACTGGCGATCTCGTTTGTCGCAACGATCGCGGGGAGATCCAGTTTCTGGGTCGCAAGGATTTCCAGATCAAGCATCTCGGCTATCGGATCGAGCTCGGCGAGATCGAGCATCTCGTGACGAGCAGCGGGCTCGTTGACAACGCATGCGTGCTCTACCACCGAGAGCGCAAGGAGATCACGCTGTTCTTCGAGGCCAAGCAACAGGTCCAGCCGGCCACGATCCGCCAGGGACTGGCCAGCGTTCTCCCCAAGTACATGCTACCGACCGTCTTCCACCAGATGGAGACGTTGCCTCGTAACCCGAACGGCAAGATCGACCGGCAGGGGCTCATGACACTGCTGGAGAACCATCCGTGAACCAGCCTGCCAGTGTCGGCGTCGTGTACGAGCATCTGGAACGGGCGAAGCGGACCGGACCATTCATCACCAACTTCTATCCATCGCAAGACAAGCTCCAGCGCTGGCTCGATCGAGGTGAGCTCTTCCTCAACCCGCTCGGCGACGTGCTGTTCGTGCTGCGACGTGACCGCGATTTTCTCCACCTGTACTACCTCGCGAGCAGCGCCGCGGATCTTCCAGCTGCGCTCGACGAGCTAGACGCGAGCGTGCGCGAGACCACGACCGTCGACATCCTGGGCAAGCGCGAGCAAGTCGCTCCGCTCGCCGAGAAGTTTCTCGAGGCCGGGTTCGCGGACCTGTGCGCGCTGCACCGCATGACGAGGCTCGGCGATGAGACGCGAACGGCCGCCACCGCAGACCCGCAGCTGGTGTTTGCCGACAAGAGCGACGGCAATGCATTGGCTGGCATGCTGGAGACCGCGCTCGATCGCTTCGCGGAGCAGATCCCCGACGCCGACGAGATGGCCAGAGCGGCGGCAGATCGCAAGGTGCTGATCATCCGGTCGGGAACCGCGATCGCCGGCATGCTGTTCTACGAAGTAACCGGTCAGTCGTCGCTACTCCGGCACTGGCTCGTCGACCCGGCCCATCGAGACCAGCGAGTGGGCGCCCGACTGATGCGGCGGTACTTTGCGGAATGCGTCGACGTACGGAGGTTCCTGCTTTGGGTGATCTCGGATAACGACAACGCGATCGATCGATACAAGCACTATGGCTACCAGCAGGACGGAATGATCGATCAGGTGATGATAAGGCGGCCGTCATGAAATCTGTCCTCGAGGTACTCAAGAGCATCCGACCCGAGTTCGACTTCGCGACATCCGAAGACTTTGTCGCTGACGGAATGCTCGACTCGTTCGATGTGATCACGCTGATCAGCGAGCTCGACAAGTGCTACGGGATCTCGATCATGGGCACCGACATCCTTCCAGAAAATGTTCGGAGCCTCGCGGCTATCACACGGCTCCTGCACAAGTACGGAGTCACACCGTGAACTTCAGCTTCTCGGGCAAACGCCTCGCCGGCATGCTCACGGTCCTCCCGGCCAACGAGCGCAGCTTCACCGACGACATGAAGGAGTTCGACTTCCCGGAGGAGAAGTCGCTGAAGCTGAAGAAGGTGATGGGATACGACCGCCACCGCATCGTCACGGATGGCACGTGCGTCTCCGATCTCGCCGTGCATGGTTTTCGTTATCTGTTCGACCACGGGCACGTGAAGCCGGACGAGCTCGATGCGCTCGTCGTGATCACGCAGTCACCTGACTACTACATGCCCGCGACGAGCAACGTCATCCAGGGCCGGCTGAACCTCAAACACGACATGCTCTGCCTCGATATCAGTCAGGGTTGTGCCGGATTTGTCGTCGGCCTGATGCAGGCATTCATGATGCTGGATCAGGCGTCGATCAAGAGGGTGGCGCTCGTCAATGCCGATGTCTTGAGCCGGAAGGTGTCGCGCAAGGACAAGAACAGCTTTCCGCTGATCGGCGATGCGGCGTGCATCACGATCGTGGAGAGATCAGACGATCGACAGCCGATCCACGGAAATCTCAAGATGGACGGCACTCATCACGAGGTCCTGATCATCCCGGCGGGTGGGTTCAGAATGCCGTCCACGCCGCAGACCGCGATCGTGGAAGATGTCGGCGACAACAACTACCGCGCGAAAGACAACCTGACCATGAACGGGACGGCGGTGTTCAACTTCGTCCAGGTCGAGGTTCCGCCCATGATCGAGGCGCTTCTCCAGCAAGCCGCACTGACGGTGGAGCAGGTCGACTACTTCATGTTCCACCAGCCGAACAAGTTCATGCTGCACAAGCTGGCCGATCGGATGCGCGTGAGCCGCGACCGCCTGCCAAGCAATATCGTCGAGAACTTCGGCAACGCGAGCGGCGCGACGATCCCGACCAACATCACGTTCAACCTCGCCGAGCCGCTGCTGAACGGGTCGCTCAAGCTATGCATGGCGGGCTTTGGAGTCGGGTTGACGTGGGCGTCGCTGGTCATGCAGGTCGGCAAGCTGGCTTTTTGCAAGATCATCGAGTACTGAGGAGGCAATGTTGCTGGACCGATTCTACGAGCGGCTCGCCGAGGTATTGGAGGAGGACAAGGTGGGGCCCGACGACGTGCTCGCCAGCTTCGAACAGTGGGACTCGCTGACTGCGCTTTCAGTGGTCGCCATGATCGACGAGAGCTACGCGGTCAACGTGTCCGCCGAGGAGCTCGCCGCCACGCGCACGGCTGCCGCACTCGAAGCGCTGGTCGTCGCGAAACGGAAGCCGTAGAGGCACGACCATGCAGACGTGCACGCTGGTCACCGGCGCCTCGTCGGGCATCGGCGCGGCCATCGCCAGGCGCTTGGCTCCGCAGCGTGCGTTGATCCTCGGCGGCCGTGATGTCGCAAAGCTTCGGGAGGTCGCCGGCGACGACGGCCGAAACGTACCGTGGCCTTACGATCTCCGCGACGTCGAGGGGATCCACGCCTCGCTCACCGCGCTGCTCGAACAACGCCAAGCCGTCGTGAGTTGCTTCATCCACTGTGCCGGCATCGTGAAGGTCCTGCCAGCGCGCCTGATGGACGCCGCAGTGGTTCAGGAGATGATGAACGTCAACGTTCTCTCCGCGATCCAGATCTTGCGCACGCTGCTCAAGAAAGTGAATCACGGCGCCCTCGATAATGTTCTTTTCATCTCCAGCACGTACAGCATCCGTGGTGTCAAAGGCCAAGCCCTCTATGCTGCCAGCAAGGGTGCGCTCGACGCGATGATGCAGTCGCTTGCTGTCGAGCTCGCGCCCACGGTGCGAGTCAACTCCGTGCTGCCGGGCGGCGTGAAGACGGCGATGTCGCAGCGCGCGTTCGAGGACCCGCAGCACCTCGAGAAAATGAAGCAGGAGTACCTGCTTCGGCTGGGCGAGGTCGACGATATCGTCAACGTCGTCGAATTCATGCTCTCCGACAAGGCCAGCTGGATCACCGGACAGAAGATCGTGGTGGATGGCGGGCAGACCGCACACTAGGACGAGGCGATTCGATGAAGGACACGAAGCTATTTCGTTCGCGCGATGAAGTGACGAGCTCGGATCTTCTGCGCTGCCTCGAGTCGGTGGGTGCGAGCGATTGCCGTCTGCTCTACATCCACTCCGAGATGTCTTTCGGAAAGCCGAACCCAGAGCTCGGCAAGGCTGGCCTGCTGGAGGCCGTACTGGACACGCTGCTGCAGCTCGGGGTGCCGACCTTGTGCGTGCCCACGTTCACGTTCAGCTTCTGCAACGGTGTCTCCTACGACGTGAAGGAGTCGCGCTCGAAGATGGGCGTGCTCAACGAGTACATCCGGCGCCTTCCGGAAGCGAAACGTTCGGTCGATCCGCTGATGTCGGCCGCCGTGCTCGGCGCCGACCACCACGTCGTCACAGGCCTCGGGCATCACTCGATCGGAGCAGGCTGCACGTTCGACAAGATCCACGATGCAAGGAACGGCCGATTCCTGTTCCTCGGCGTGGGCGCCGCGAAATGCTTCACGTACACGCACTACGTCGAGGAGCGTCTCCGCGTGCCTTACCGCTACGACCGCGAGTTTACCGGCACCATCACCGACGGTGCGCGCCGGTACGAAGACACGTACACGCTCTACGTTCGCTACAACGGTGTACAGCCCGAGACGACCACAAAATTCGAGGACTACCTGGTGCGCGCCGGATTGATGAAGAAGGTTGCCTGTGGCGACAACTTCGTCTCGAGCATCGCGGAGCCGGTCGCGTACGAGGCGATCGCCGGGAAGATCCGCGAGGACGCCGACTATTTCCTCGCGGCTCCATATCCGCCCGATCGAAAGGACACGCGCTTCGAGGTCCACGACATGGTGGCACTGTAGGCCTGGCATGGAGATCACGAAGCACGAGATCGACAGCGAGGTGCTCGGCCGCCCGATCCTGGAGCTGACCGGGCCGTACCGCGACGATTTCGCGCGTATCGAGAGCGACTACCTGCGCGCGCACCACCCCTTCTACGTCGTGTACAAGGCGCCGGTCGAGGATGTCGCGACGATCCAGCATCTGGAGGAGAACGGTTTCCGCTTCGTCGAGACCCAGCTGCGCATGACGTTCAGACTGCGCGGTCACTTCGACACTTCGAAGGCGCCGTACGTGTTCGAGCGCGTGACGACGGAGGACCAGCTGCGGGACGTTCTCGAGATCGCCGCCAACACGTTCACCGACGACCGATTCCTGGTCGATCCGGAGCTTCCGGACGCCGGGAAGGTGTCGTCCGCGCGTTACCAGGCCTACGTGCGTCAATCCTTCCGGCGCCCCGACGAGCGCGTCTATCGTCTGGTGAACCCGGCGACCCGTCGCACGATCGCGTTCAAGACCCACCGGATCGTGAATCGCGAAGAAGCGCTGATGCTACTAGGCGGCGTGCACTCGGACTTCAAGAATGCCGGGGTCGCGCCGATCAATGCCTATCACGAGTTCAACGAGCTGATGCGCAACGGTGTGAAGCGATTCACGACTCACGTATCCGCGCGCAACTACGCTGTCATCAACCTGGAGCTCGGTGGCTTCCAGTACCGGCTCAAACAGACATTCATCGTGCTCAGGAAGATCTACGCATGATTACCAAGACGATCTCCGATGCCACCGTCCACGCCGCGACACTGGACGAGGTTCCGTACGACAAGCTGCGCGGGCTACTCGAGACCCACACGTTCGCGCGCATCACGGGGCTGTTCTCGCGAGACGAAGTGCTGGCCGCGCGCGACCAACTCGAGGCGCGCTTCGACGTCAAGAACGACCGCAAGCACGATCCCAAGGACGCCGAGGCGATCCGACGCAACTTCCAGAAGCTGATCGTCGGCGGAACGCGCGGCACGAACGCATGTCCGCGCTTCCTGCGCATGTTCTACAACCCGACCTTCGACGAAGACATCTTCGGCATGCACGCGATCTTTCGCCGGCTGATCCAGTTCCGGAACCTTCTGTACAAGCTGCCGAGGGACTTCACGTGCAACGGTACCGAGAACGGGATGTGGTCAGCCTCGCGAATCAATCATTATCCGCGCGGCGGTGGCTTCATGGCACCGCACACCGACGTCGGCACGAATTCGGTCGCGCAGGACATGGGTATGGAGCGCTACGTCCAGCTGCTCCTGCTGATGACGAAGAAGGGTGTCGACTACCACGAAGGAGGCGCCTACATCGATCTCGACGGCCAGCGCTATCTGTTCGAGTCGGAGTGCGAGATCGGGGACGTCGTGATCTACGACGGCCGCGTCAACCACGGCGTCGAGGAGATCGATCCGATGGAGCCGCTCGACCTGTCCTCGTTCGCGGGCCGCCACGTCGCGCTGGTCACGCTGTTCAAACACTTCACGAAGGACAGCGAGGCCGAGTACAAGGCGTTGATGCGAGCGACGGCAGGCGTCAGCTGAGCAGTCCGCCGGACGGCGTCCGTCTACTGCCTCGATCGGTCATTCGCAGGTTCACCGCTCGGCAACCTCGACGCGCCGCAGCTCGAACCCGGCGTGCGTTCCCGGCTTTACTTCGACCCACACGCGCAGATCTCGAATGTCTTGCGAGCTCGCTGTAGTCCCGACGAGCTCGAGCTGGTGTGCAGGGTATCCGGGTACGAGCGTGATCGTGCCAGAGAAGCCAAAACGCTGCGCTGCCTCGTCGAGCACCCAGCGCCAGCGAACCGATCGACTCGTGTCAGTCTGCGCCGTGATGTAGACACCGACGATATTCTCGGGTTCGATCAAAGCGAGGTCGAAGCGCGCCGCGGCGAGGCCATGGACCGCGATGTGAACACCCGCGCGCTCGCTGGACTGGCCAAGCGTCGCGCATGGATCGCCGGCGACCGCAGCCACAGTGCAGCGTAGGCCGCCATCGACCGCCTCGACGACGCTCCCAGGCTTCGCGTCCCGAAACGACAGCACGTGCTGCTGGTACGGCGCGGTCAACGTGATCGCTCGGAACGTGTCATCACTCGTATCCGGTGGCCCGGGAAGCTCTTCGTTCGCAAGCGACTCGTTTCGGGCCAGCCGCTGCCACTCGTCGCTTCCCCGCACGAGTGGCGTTGTCACCAGGCGGTACAGCTCCGAGCGATTGGCTGTCGGCATCCCTTCCGCAGAATCGACGAGCGCCATCCGGATCGACGGATTGTGAAGTCTCCGACGGAACCATTCCTCGAACGTGTCATGGCCGTACGGCAACGCGACCATGTACGCATTCGGATTATCGATCATCTTGTGGAGCAGCTCGTTGCCGCTGTGGATCCCGAAGCGTTCGATGTATTCCCACCAGATCCCCGTGAACGTGCCCCAGCCGCTAGGCAGTGCGTCATATCCACGTGGGTCCGGCAGCAGCGGATCCAGCTCGGTGATCCCGACCGTGACCATGATGATTCCGTTGCGCGCCTTCACTCGGTCCGCAAACTCTCGAAGCGCACGGTGATACGAGAACGGCTCCGGTCGAAGCCACCTGACCAGGCTTCGTCCCCAGGCCAGCGCGAACAGCAGGATGACGAGCAACACGATGTCACCTCTCCTGTTGCTCTCGGTGCGAGGCGGGCGACTCGCGATCTCGCCGGCGAGAAGCGCGAACATCCCGAACGCTGCGACCGTGTAGAACGAGAGCGAAAGTCGCAGCGGGAAGCGATTCAAGGCTGCCATCGCGACCGGCACGATCGCGAGAAACACCAGATTGCCCAGGCCGAACCAGATGCCGGTCCTGCGATCGATCACGCCGAGCCATGCCAGCGCGATCCCGCCAGCGATCGCGGTGAGAAACAGCCATACGCTCGCGGCGGAGTCGCGTGCGATGCCGTGAAGCACGTCGAGGCTCTCCGCGAGGCCGAACGTTCGCGGAACTCCGCCTGTATCGGCGAGCCGACGTACCTTCTCGGTCGAGAACTCGGTGTCGTCGGCCAAGAGCCACTTCTCGAAATCGTTGAACTCGTCAACAGTCCAGCCCGCGCGTGACAGCAACTCGGGTGCACGCTTGTCGAGGCCCATGAACGCAGCGGAGTCGCTGATCCTCCCGCGCTCCTCGTTGAACTCGTCGTACTCGGCGCCCCGCAACTGAGGAATTCGGCTCTGAGCGGCTGCGACGATCGCGAACGGCGCGAAGAACACCATCACGGCAGCGGGCCGCGGAAGGTGACGTCTCCGCACGAAGTTGATCCCGATCCAAACGAGCAATGGAAACAGCGCGACAGCTGCGGCGGCGACGGCGGCTTCGCGCAGGGCAAACCCCGCAACGAACAGCAACCCGTAGATCGCGCCCCGTGGCAGCGATGACGAAACATTTCGGGACTCGCACCGCTGGAGGTGCGCGACAAAGGCAACCACAGCGGTGCCGAGCGCAGAGATCGAGACCGTCGTCCAGGTGAGGCCGACGGTGACGATGACGTGACTGGCGACGATCAGGATCGTGCCGAGCCACGTGGCCACGCGTCCGAACCCCGGACGAGGGTCGATCAGCTCGATGCAGGTGTGGGTCAACACCGCGCCGGTCGCTGCGATCAACGCGTAGAGGTACAGCCCGTACCACGGCACGTCGGGCGACAGCTGGTAGAGCGACGCGAGAGCCCGGGTCAGCAGCGCCGACATCCACGGCGCGTACGAGCCAGCGCGCAGGTAGAGCACGAACCCCGGATCGTCGTTGATGAGGTATGCACGCGGCACCGCGGCGGCGATCACCACGACCATCGCTGTAGAAATGCCGATCGCGATCGCGACTCGACGAAGCTGTACACGCCAAGACACCAGCATGGCGATCAGGAAGCGGCGGACTTCTCCAGTACGAGACAGCGCCCGAGCTCCATCGCTAACGTCTTAGTCGATTTTGCCGAGCGAGACCAGCTTGGCCAGGCGTATCCTCGCCACCGTGGCTCGTGGTGCCTTGTTTCTCGATCGCGACGGCACGTTGATCGTCGACGTCGGCTACCCGCGCGATCCCGCGCTCGTCGAGCCGGTCGCGGGCGCCGCCGCCGCGCTGCGCGCGCTGCAGGACGACTGGGCGCTCGTCGTCGTCTCGAACCAATCAGGGATCGGTCGCGGCATCATCACCGAACGCGAGGCGGCTGCCGTGCACGACCGCTTCATCGCGGTGTTCGCGGCGGAGGGGGTGCGCTTCGCCGGCTTCTACTACTGCCCGCACGCGCCCGAGGCCGGCTGCGACTGCCGCAAGCCGGCACCGGGCCTGTTCGTGCAGGCCGCACGCGAGCTCGGGCTGGACCTCGCGAGCTCGGTGACGATCGGCGACAAGGCGTCGGATCTCGCGGCGGGGCGCGCGGCCGGGTGCGCGCGCGTCGTGCGGTTCGGGCCCGACGCCGACGGTGCCGTCGCGGACGCGCGCTGCGAGGAGTGGAGCGACGCGCTCGCTGTTGTTGGAGCAGGTCGACCCAGTTCGCGTTCGTAGGCGCGTCGTGTAGAGCGTGCAGCAGTGCCGATCGATCGACGCGCACGCGACGGCCGCGTGCACGGGCTCACGGCTCGCGCAGCGCGATCAGCTTGACTCCATCGTGCTCCGCTACCACGCGATGGCGATACGCGAGCGCTTCCAGCGAATCGGCGCACAGCTCGCGGTCTCGCGCGCACGCGAGCTCGTAGATCGAGTTGTCGTTCGCGCGCTGCACGTACGCGTCGTCGGTCTCGAGCACGAGCCAGCGGGCACGCGTGGCGGCGACGAGCTCCTCGAGACGCCGATCGTAGGGGCCGGGGACGCGCAGGCGCGCGGTGCGCCGCGTACGCAGGTCGACGATGCGGTTGCGCGCGTAGTCGAGCAGCTCGGGGCGCGAGACCCACACCGCGACCGTTTCGCCGGGCGGAACTACGGCGAGCACGTCGTAGGCGGGTGGCTCCGGGGCGGCGGCGCGTAGATACGCGATGTCGTGCAAGAGATCGTAGTAACGCAGCCAGAACGCCTGGTGCACCGTCGAGCTCCGCGACTCGCCGACCAGCACGCATGCGAGTGCGGCAGCCACGAACGCGACGCGCACGAGCTCGCGGCGCGACGCCGCTTCGATCGCGAGCACGTCGAAACCGGCGAGCGCGATCGCCCACACGTAATGCGCCGCGATCGGCCGCTCGGTGGCGGGCGCGATCGCGATGGTCGCGAAACCGCATGCGGCCGCGACACCGAACCAGCGTAGCCGCGTGCCCCCGAGCTCGCGCCACGGCAGCCACAAGAGCGGCAGCGACGCCGCCGCCACCACCACGAACAACGCGAGCCGCGCGATGAAGCCAGCGTGAGCTGGCTCGACGAGCGCACGCGCCGACCGATCCACCGACGCCCACGCCGCGTGACGCGCGAGCACGTAGGGAACGACGACCGCCGCCGCGGTTACAACCAGTGCGAGCACCCGTGCGCGGTCGACGTGCCACGGCGCGCGTTCGCGCCACCACGCGTACGCGAGCAGCACGCAAGCAACGGGAACGAGCTCGTCGCGCAAGACGCACGCGCCGCCGGCGAGCAGACCGACGCCGAGCGCGCCGCGCGCGCGATCGGTGGTCACGTATAACGCCAGCAGCAAGCCGACGGCGAGCCACTGCGGCGTGAAGTCGGGCCAGTGAATGATCGTGGCCGACATGCCGATCACGAGCAGGCTCGACCACGTCGCGCTCGCGGCATCGCGCGGGCGCAGCTCCGCGAGTGCCAGCACGAGCACGAGCACGAATGCGAGCGCGTCGACCGCGTGAGCGGAACGCGCGTCGCCGAATGCGCCGACGAGCCCGGCGAGCACGGCGTGGCCGCCGAGCTGCGCCTCGCGCGCGTAACCGATCGGATCGGCGAGCGCACCGGTATCCAGCAGTCGCTTGACCTGCGCGATCACGTGGCCGTCGTCGTCGAACGGGCGCGCGCCCACCGAGCCGGCCGCGCCCACCGCACGCAGCCCGCCGAGCACGACGACCAGACCGAACGGCACGATCCAGTACCGCACGCGTTCCCAGCGCAGGGCCTGCTCGAGCGCGCGCGCCGTGCCGTCGAACGCGAGCGCGACCTCGATCGCGTGCGCGACCGCGCCGCCGATCACGAGCGCGCGCGGATCGTAGACGTGCAGCGCGATCCCGAGCCCCGACAGCGCCAGCACCGCGGCGATTCCCCACCAGATCGCGAGCGCGGCGCCGAGCTCGCAGCGCGCCAGTCGCGCGACGAGCCGGCCCCAGCCGTGAAACGCGCCGGCGAGCGCGATCGCGCCGAGCACGGCGACGGCGAGCGTGCCCTGGACGTTCGGCAACCACACGAGCCACGGCGCGACGATCACCAGCACGGTGAGCGTGCGCGCGCCTAGCGGGGTTCCCATCTCACTTCCTCGAGGCGCGCGATCTTGAGATCGCTCACGTCGAGCTCGGGCTGACCGACGGTGTTGAAGATGATGTAGAGATCGCGCCAGCCGCCGAGCGCGCCGACCGGCACCACGACATCGATCGCGAACTCGCCGTGCTCGTCGGCGGTCACCGACGCGAGCGGCGCGCCCGCGAGCGAGACGTCGAGGCGCGGGTGCGTGTAGATCAAGCTGAGGTTGATGTGTCCGCGCAGCACGAGGTGCATGTCGGAGCCGCCGCGGACGCGAAAATGCACGCGCCGGTGCATGTAGCGCACGGGCGTTCCGTGCTGCGGCCACTCGTCCTTCTTGGTCGGGTCCTTATCCTTGTCCTTCTTCTTGTCGCGCTCGCTCGGCTCGGTCGGAACGACCTCGAACCAGCGGTGCTCGATCTCCGGTTCGAGATACATCGGCGTGCTCATCCCGTCGAGGAACAACAAGTCCTTCCGGGAATTGAGCATCCACTCGCCGATCACGCCCTCGCGCTCGGCGAGCGCGCGCACGAAGTTGTCGCGGCGCACTTCTTCGGGCGCGAGCGCGGGCGGCGCCGCGCCCGCATCGGTGCCGAGATCGATGACGATGACGCCGTCGCGATCGTAGAGCACGGTCGAGCTGCGCTGCAGCTCGAGGAGCGTGTCGATCATGTCGACCATGTACGCGCTCATGATGCGGAAGATCTCGTAGTCGTTGAACGTGCGGTACACCCAGAAGTCGCGGCGGTAGAAGTAGCGCGATCGATCCGGCTGCACGAACGCGACGTAACGGATGCCGAGGTCGAGCAGGTACGCGCGTGCCGGCGCCGCGCCCACGAACGCCGGCATGCCGGGTGGTGGGCTCGCGAATCCGGGCGTGTCGAGGTTGAAGATGTCGTTGCGCGCGAAGTCGAGGAACACCGGATCGTCGAGCAGCACGGCGAGCCGCGCGCCGCGCGGTACGCTCGCCTGCATGTCGGCGTAGCGCCGGCCCTCGAACGCCGATGCCGGCGCGGTGTGCCGGGCCTCGCTCAGGTCGTGGAACAGCTCGGAGTAACGGTGCATCACGCCGGTGCGCGCGAGCACGAGCTGGACGAGCAGCGCCGCGAGCATGACCCAGCGCCCGAGCGGCGTGGTGCGCACGGGGCCGTCGTCGTCGCCCGCTTCGATCGCGAACGCGATGACGGTGACGATCACGGACCCGAACGCGTAGCGCCAGATCGTGAACGCATCGGCGCTCGAGAAGCTGTGGGCGAGCGCGAGAAATCCGAGCGTGCCGGCGACGAATAGCGCGCTGAACGGCCGGCCACGCCGCGAATCGCTCGCCAGCGCGAACACCGGGAACAGCAGCGGCAACACGATGATCGGCTGCGACTCGATGCAGCTCCACACGATGAAGTAAAGCTCGTCGCTCCACGCCCAGCCCGACGGCTGGAGCGGCAGCGCGCGGTTCCACGTGCCGGCCATGAACGGGTAGAGGAACGTGTGGCACGCGACGAACGACGCGATCGCCCACGGCACGAGGTACACCGCCGCGACCGCGATCGGCGCGCGCCACGCGCGCAGCTCGGCGCGCCAGGCTCCGCGCGCGCGAAACACGAACACGATCGCGAGAAACGGCACGACGACCGCGATGTAGTTCATGCGCAGCGTGCACGTCGCGGCCGCGACGACCAGCGCGACCACGAGATCGCGCGACGACTCGGCACGCGCGAGGCTGCGATACAGCGCGTAGAAGCACACCGCGCCGCTCCAGTAGCTCGCCGTGTTGATCGACGTGTCGGGCACGAGCGCGAGCAGGATCACGCACAGCGCGAGCCAGAACGCCGGCGTGCGGCGCGAGCGCGCGTGCCCAACGAGCGTCAGCACGAACAGCAGGAAGCACAAGCCCTGATCGAACGCGTGCACGCTCGCGAGGTTGCCGCGCGCGCCGACGAGCGCTTGCAGCACGGTCTGCCCGCCGTAGGCGGCGAGCCGCCGGAACGAGAACGGCTCGACCATGTCGCCGATCTGCAGCAGGCGCTTGAGCAGCGGCGTGTACGCGACGTCGTCATCCCACGGGTTGCGATCGAGATGCGCGACCGCCCCGACGACGTGCACGAGCATCGCGAGCGCGAGCACGATCGCGCAGTAGCCCGCGATCGGATTCGCGCGCAGCGCGCGAACGCCGGTCGCGACGCTTGCGAGCGTCGGCTCGCTCGCCACCCACTCGCGCCACCCGAAGCCGACGAGCCCGACCGCGACGAGCCCGAGCACGACGCCGCGCGTGCACCACCCGAACGCGACGAAGACGCCGGCGACCGCGAGATACCCGGCCGCGCCCCACACCGCACGCAGCCCGAAGTCGACGTCATCGACGCGCGCGGCGCGGATCACGAGCCAGCCCCAGCCCGAGAGCACGAGGCACAAGAACGCGAGCCACGCGCAGCCGCCCGCGATCACCGAGTCGCGAAGCGCCAGGCCGAGCGTGCCGAGCGCGCACGCGATCGCGATCGCGGAGACCCGCAACGCGCGATCGCGGCTCATCTCGCGTCCAGCGCCGCCGCGAGCTCGGCCGGGCTGACGGTCGACGTACCGCGCTTGGACACCGCGATCGCGGCTGCCACGCTCGCGAGCTCGATCGCCTGCTCGAGCGCGAGGCGAGCGGCGAGCGCCAGCGCGAGCGTCGCGACCACGGTGTCGCCCGCGCCGGTGACGTCGAACACTTCCTTGGCCATCGCCGGAACATGAAACGGCGCCGAGCCGACGCGAAACAGGGTCATCCCCTCGGCGCTGCGCGTGACGAGCAGCGCGGTGCCGGCGAGCTCGGGCAGGAGGCTCGTCGCCGCGCGCTCGACCTCGAACGTTCCGTGATGGCGGCTCGCGGCCTCGAGCTCGTGCACGTTCGGCGTGATCACGGTCGCGCCGGCGTACGCGGCGAAGCTGCGCTGCTTCGGATCGACGACGACCGGAATGCCGGCCGAACGCGCGGTGCGGATCGCGTGCTGCGCGATCTCCGCGGTCACCGTGCCCTTCGCGTAGTCCGAGATCACGACCGCCTCGCACTCGCGCACGCGGGCGTCGATCGCACCCCGGAGATCGTTCGCGACGGCGTCGGCGACCGGCGTGCGCCGCTCGCGATCGACGCGCACGATCTGCTGGCCCTGCGCGACGAGCCGAGTCTTCTGACTCGTCGGCCGATCGGGGTCGGTGACCAGCGCGCCGGTGATGCCGTGATGCCCGAGCCGCTCGGTCACGAGCGCGGCTCCGTCGTCCCGACCGACCACGCCGACCAGCGTCGTCGCGCCGCCCAGCGCCTGGATGTTCGCCGCCGCGTTGCCCGCGCCGCCGAGCACGTAGTCGTGGCTGCGCACCTCGAGCACCGGCACCGGTGCCTCGGGCGAGATCCGCGAGACGTCGCCCTTCAGGTACTCGTCGAGCATGATGTCGCCCACCACCACGACGCGGTGGCCACGCAGGAGGTCGACGACACCTCGCAGGTGTTGCATCCGGTGTTCGTATCACGATTGTGGTAAGCCTCGTCGGCGTGACCACCACGATGCCGTCCGTGACCAAGCCTACATTGATGTCCTGGCTGCAGCTGCGGCCGGAGTTTCACCGTGCGATCAAGTCGCTCCGGCTGGTCGAGCTCGCGTCCAAGGTGCTGTCCGTGCGGCCGCTCCGGCGCAAGCTTCCGCACGGCTCGCACTACCGCGTTCGCTACGGCGAGAGCCTGCTCATGGCGGACGAGATCTTCCATCGCCAGGTCTACAAGGATCCGTTCGAAGGCCGCACGGTGAAGACGTTCGTCGATCTCGGCTCCAACGTCGGCTACTTCACCTGCTACGCGGCGGATCGGATCGGACCCGACGCGATCGGGATCGCGGTCGACGCGAATCCGAAAATGGCCGAGGAGACGCGCTGGCACATCGATCACAACGGCTGGACCGGCGTGAAGGGGATGTGGGCCGTCGTGGGATTTCCGACGAACGTCGCGGAGGCGCCGTTCTTTCTCAACCCGTCGAACATCTCGGGCTCGGCCACCGTGCTGAACCCCAACATTCCGGCCAAGGGCGCGCAGACCGAGATCAAGGTGCAGACGGTCGATCTCGAGCGCGCGTGGCAAGAGCATGCCGGCGATCGCCGCGTCGACGTGATGAAGGTGGACGTCGAGGGATTCGAGGTGAAGGTCCTCGAGACGATCCCCGGGCTGCTCCAGCGCACGGACTCGGTCGTGCTCGAGTGGCACAAGTGGATCACGCCGCGCGAGCCGGTCGACGAGATTCTCGGACGCGCGGGTCTGCGCTTCCAGAAGGTCGTGACCGAGGACCCGCACTGCGGCGTCGCGTTTTACAAACGCTAGCCCGTGCCTGGCCGAATTCGCGCGCTCGCCGTCGGGGTCGTGCTCGCGGCGGCGTTGCTCGTCGCGGGCGGGCAGCTGGGTGGGTATTCGGCGAACCCGGCGTATCGCGCGCAGGCTCGCGCGCTGCTGCACGGGCGGCTCGCGCTCGCGCAGGTGCCGGAGGCGATCCGGCACGACTTCGTGTGGAGCGCGGAGCGCGGCGTGCAGCAGGTGTGGGGGCTCGGCGTGGCGATGTGGCAGGCGCCGTTCGAGCTCGCCGCGCGCGCCGTGCACGCGGCGCCGTTTCCGGATCGCGTCGCGATGCTCGTCTTCATCGCGCTCGCGATCGCGGCCGCGATCCGCGCGTGGTGGCGACGCGACGACCGCGTGACGGCTGCTGGCACGATCGTCATCGCCGCGCTGTTGCCCGCGTTCGTCACGTTGTTGCGCGGACGCGTCGGCGTCTACGAAGAAGCCGCGGCCTATGCGTACGCCGGCGCGCTCCTCTTGCTCGCGCAGACCCAGCGCCACGCCGACGAGCCGAGGCGCGCGCGCTACTGGATCCTGCTCGCCGCGGCCGGCGCGGTCGGCTTCATCCGGCCGACCGCGTGGTTCTACGGGCTCGCGACCGCGATCGTCGCGACCGCGCACTACATCGGCGCGTACGGGCGGCGCGCGATCGCGACGGTCGCGCTCGGCGCCGCGCTGTTCGTCGCCGGCGGCGCCGCGCTGTACGCGACGAACGCGGCGCGCTTCGGCAGCGGCTTCGAGTTCGGCCACCGGCTCAACCTCGAGGGCCTGCCCGGCAACCTGTACGCGACGCGCTTCGGTTATCCGTTCGAGCACGCGTCGCTCGGGCAGGCCACCGCCGAAGAGCTCGGCGCGCTGTTCGACCGACCCGAGAAGCACGTGCACACGACGTTCTACGCGCGCGGCCTGCACGTCGGGCAAGCCGACATCCCGCGCTGGCGCGAGTACTACTTCTCGACGTACTCGTGGGGCTACGTGCCGGTGCTCGTCGCCGGGCTCGTGCTCGGCGTGCTCGCGTGGCGCCGGCGCGACCGGCCGGGGCCCGAGCGCTGGCTCGTCGCGTGGGCCGTGCTCGGCGGCGCGCCGCTGTTCGCGTTCTACCTGCGCTCGCCGAGCATGTCGTCGCGCTACCAGCTCGATCTCGCGCCCGCGTTCGTCGCGCTGGTCGTCGTCGCGTGGCGTGCGTTCGCGCATCGCGCGCGCGGCACGGTCGCGCTCGGCGTGCTCGGCGCTGCCTGGCTCGCGTGCATCGTGCTCGCACGCACCGCGCCGCGCATCGGACCCGATGTCGTCGGCCACGCCGAGGCCGCGGCCGCCGCCGACGAGATCGCGAACGCGGAGGCGCCGCCGCACGAGCTCCCCGCGGCGTGGGACCTCGCCGATCCGCTGATCGCGACCGAGACCGACACCGTCGACGAATTCGCGCGCTGCCGCGACGAAGCGGGCGAGCCGGTCGATCCCGACGCCGCGCCGATCGGCGGCGAGACCTGCATCGTCGGCGAGCGCGACGGTGACGGCGAGCCGTGGCGCGTGCGCGAGACCGCCGTCGCGCCGCCGCGCGAGCCGACCACGAGTGCCGCGTGCGAGCTGCCCGAGCCCGCGTGCGCGCTCGAGCCGACGGTCGCCACCGCCGGCGACGTCATCGCCGCGTACGTGCCCGAGCCCGCGCTGTACCTGAACCTGTTCCGCTGGGATCTCGCGACCGGGCAAGTACCGTCCGCGACGTTCGCGTGGCTGCAAGATCCGGCGTTCGTCGAGCTCGATGTCGCGACGCTGGATGGCGCGCCCGCCGACTGGGACCGCGACGTGCGCGTCGCGATCGGGCTCGTACACCTGCACCTGGTCGCGCGCGCGGACTTGCCCGACGGCGCCGTGCGCCTGCGCTTCGAAGGCGCGCCGCTGCCGCACGGGCTCGCGGTCGTGTTCTTCGCGTTCGGACCCGAGGCCGAGCTCGCGAACGTGCACACGCGCTTCAGCGTGCGGCGGGTTCGCTGGCGGCCATGATCCGCAGCCGGCGCACGATCGCGAACCCGAACGCCGCCCAGATCGCGACGAGCGGCAGGAAGCTGTTCGTGCCGTCGAGGCCGAGCAGCTCGCCGAGGTTGTAGGCGTCGGCATCGTGACCGGGCTCGTTCGCCGCGTACTTGAACCGGCTGTGAAATGTCGCCTTGTTCGACACGTAGCCGAGCCGGAACAGCGGCCAGATCGTGTCGCTCAACGGCTGCCGCGGATCGGCGATCGGCAGCTCGGGCGCGGGGCCTTTCTTCATGTGCGCGTCGAAGAGCTCGGGCTGGATTCCGACGCATACCGTGCAGATCGCGATCGAGGCCGCGACGAGCGCGATGGCAACGCCCCTCAGCCACGACCGACGCATGCGATCGATCGCGAACGCGACCGGGATCACGAGCAGCGGCAGCGCGGGAACGAAGTGACGCGAACCGAACGACGAGCCGCCCCACCAGAACGCGTAGCCGCTGAGCAAGACGAGCATGCCGACGAAACCGAGCACGCAGGCGGCACCGAGCACGCGCGTCTGCCGCGCGCGCAGCATGACGTACCAGCCGGGCACGGCGAGCACCAAGAACGGCGACACCGGCAGCAGGCCGCGAAACTGCGAGGCGAGCATCATCCCCATCACCTCGACGTTCGGCGCACCGAACCCGAACAGGTGCGACATGCCTTGCTCGAAGTACGGATCGGCGAGCGATTGATAGCCGACGTGCAGCGGGCTGCCGAAGCACGACGCGTTGTACAGCGCGAGCACGACGACCGGGGGCAACGACGCGACCGCGAAGCGCAGCGCACACCGCCAGCCGAGCTTCGACAGCGCGAACGCGGCGACCAGCAACGCGAGCGGCGCCACGGTGAGCTCGGAGATCACGGCGACGCCGGTCGCGAACCCGGCGGCGGCGGGAAGCTCGCGGTGGAGCGCGGCAAATGCCAGCACGAGCAACGACGCCGCGAACTGATGCGAATAGAACATCGTCGCGTACGCGAACGCGTTCGTGCCGAAGATCCAGCCGAGCACGGCGAGCAGCGCCGCGACGCGCGACACGCCGAGTCGGACGAGCACGTCGAGCAGCGCGACCGCCGCGAACGCGGCCGCTAACCCGCAGGTCGCGAGCGTGACGAGATGCAGCGCGAACGGTTGCGGATCGACGTCGTCCGATGGTTGCGCGATGCGCGCGCCGAGTGCGTAGGGCGCGGCCGCGACGAACGAGAAGCCGGGCGACTTGTCGCTGTACCAGTGGCCGTCGAACGTCGCGATGTCGAGCGTGCTGCGCCGATACGCGTCGATCCGGAACGTCCCGCGCTCGACGATCGAACGGACCAGCGCGTAGCGCGAGTTCTCGTTGTCGCCGCCGCCTTGCACGAAGTACGCGCACGTCACCACCACGAGCGCGAACACCAGGCGCGACAGCGGCGAACCGGTCATCGGATCGACGTCACGCTCGGCGGCGGAAACACGGGCGGCCCGGCGAGAAACGACCGATCGGGCACGAGCGACTCTTCGGCGACGAGCGCGAGCGCGGCCTCGGTGCGACCCGCCGCGTGCAACGTGAGCGAGATCGTCTGCACGCCGCGGTCGGCGAACTCTTGCTGCGATCGATCGCCGAGCTCGCGATCGATCTCGTCGGGCACGGCGAGCGTCACGCCGTCGAACGACGAGCCGGCCCAGTAGGTGCCTGCGAGGTGTGCGTCGAGCGTGATCCGCACGTCGACCTCGGCGCGCTCGAGCGACGCCGTGATCGCCGGCGTGATGAACGACCAGCTCGGCGGCGCGTCGTTCAGGAGATTCGCGGTCGCGTCGGAGACGGTCGCGAGATCTTCGCAGCGATACACGCCGGTCACCGCGGAGTAGCCGCAGGTCTCCCAGTCGCCGCCATCGGCGCGGGCCTCGACCGTCGCGGACGCACGCAGGCCGGAGCCGACGAGCACCGCGGTCGTGCGCTCGCCGCGTGCGACGCAGCCGCGCGCGTACAGCACGGCGAGCGCGATCGGCACGCCGAACTCGACCGCGGTCGCGACGCGGCCGCGCAACCAGCCGCGAGCCCGCGCGAAGCGGCGCAGCGCGCGGATCCGCCAGCGCGTGCGGCGCCAGACGGCGATCGCGGCGAGCGCGACGAACGCGGCACCGAACGTCCACACCCGGCCGCGGCCGTCGGACGGCAGCGGGCCGTCGCACGTGAACGTCGTGCGGCCGGGCGCGAGCCACGCCGACACCACGTGCAGGTTGCCGCCGGGCGTCGCCGGCAGCGCGTACACTGGCTCGTCGGCGCCACTCGCGTGCGTCGCGCGCCAGCGCGGGTAGTAGCCGGTGCCGAGCGCGACGAGCACGGGCCCGGTCGCGTGGACGTCGACCTCCACGGCGCGATCGTCGAGGCGCGTGGTCTCGACCGTGCCGTAGCCGCGCTCGACTCGCGCGAACTGGCCGTCCCATTCCGGGAGCGTGCGAATGTGATACGTGCCGAACACGACCTCGCTCTCGGGGTCGCCGAGGCTCGGCGAGTGGCCGATCGCGATCGCCCACTTGACGTCGAAGCGCTTCAGGCTGGCCGGCGACGCGTCCTCGATGCGCTCGCGCAACAACAGGTCGGGTTGTGCGTCGAAATGAAACGTGGGGAGGCCGGTCTCGGCGGTGAGGTGGAAGTGCTCGTGGGTGTCCTCTTCGAACAGCGCGCGCGCCCACGAGCTCGGGCCGACGTGTTGCATCTGCTCGCGCGCCCACCAGCGGAGCTGCATGCGCCCGAACGGATCGGGCGCGAGCTGGCGCGCTTCGGCGAACGCGCGGTCGCTCTCGGCACGCCAGTACTCGGGCGCGAGCCGCACGACGGGCAACGCGATCACGCCGAGCGCTGCCGCCGCGACGAGCCGCGACCGCTTCGGCGCGGTCGCCCACGCCGCACGCGCGTACGTGTACAGGAGCGACAGCGCGAATGCGGCCGACGCGAACACGAACGGACGCGCGAGCAGCATCATGCGCACGGCGCCGAGGCGCGCGACGGTCTGGCTCGGCGCGAGCCCGAACGCGAGGTAGGGCGCGTCGCACAAGCCGACGAGCAACGCGAGCGCGACGACCGCGACGAAGATCACCGCGGCGCGGCGCGTCCACACGCCGACGAGGATTCCGAAATAGCCCGCGCAGACGATCGGCGCGTACGAGGTGATCGGCATCGCGTACGACATCACCGACTGCAGCAGCTTGACCGGCGTCTCGAGCTCGTTCGGAAAATGCTGGCCGTACGCGAGCAGGCGATCCGACGACGGCATCCACACCGCGGCGGCGAGCGCGATGCCGAGCACGACGTGACCGATCGCGGCGAGCGCGCGCCGCGGCGGGACGTCGGATGCGAGCAGCGCGACGACGGCGAGGGCGAGCACGTAGGCCGCGGCCGTGATCAGCGCGACCGGGTGCGCCACCGTCGAGATCGCGACGCCGAGCCAGATCGCGAGCGATGCGCCGAGCCGCGGCCGGTACAGCGCCGCGACGATGCCGAGCGCGGCGATCATCGAGAACGCGTGAGCGAGCGCGCTGTGCAGGAGCGCCCAGTGAAACAAGCCGACGGTGCCGCCGTGCGAGATCGCGCCCGAATCGACGAGGAAGAACAGGCCGACGATCAGCGCGAGCGGCTTGGGCGCGACGCGCATCGCGATCGCCGTGGTCGCGGCCGCGAGGCCGACGTGCACGAGCGTCGCGACGATCATGAACGCCTGCGGCAGCGAATCCTCGAGCCCGAGCAGCCACGCGACGTGACCGGTGACGTAGTACGCGAGCGCCGGATACAGCTCGAGCGGCGCATCGCCGGTTCCGACCGCGTGATCCCACACCGGCGCGTCGAAGCCGGGGAGCGACGGCATCACGTGCGCGAGCACGGCGTGCTGCGGCCCCCAGTCGCCGAGCTGCCACGACACGGGCTCGACCATCGCGTCCCAGAACACGAACAGGCCGGCAACCGCGATCGCGCCGAGCACGATGCGCGCGGCCGTGCGCTCGTTCGGGCGCCGGATCGCCTCCGGCAGGCGCGGCCACACGAGCGCGATCGCGACGCCGAGCGCGCCCGCGAGGATCGTGCGCCCGATCGCTGCGGCCGGTGTGGCCGGGAACACGAACGCGACGACCGCGCCGCCGACGACGAGCTGGACCGCCGGCCGCGAGCCGAGCCAGCGCGCGAGCCGAGCGAGGACGTCCACCGGATCCGTGTACCACGTTAAGGTAGTGCGATGCGGATGCCTCTCGTCGTCGCGCTCGGGCTCGCCGCCTGCGGCGGTGGCAGCGCGCTGCCCGACGGCGTGCCGCTGTTGTCGAGCGCGACGCTCGTGATCGCGGCGGCGCCCGGCGACGAGCTCGTGGTGGCCGAGCCCGACGTGATCGAGGCCGCGCAACACGGCGGGCTGACCGTCGTCTACGTGATCGACGGAGACACCAGCGGCGTGCAGAAGGCGTACGCGGCCGCGGCCGGCACGGGCGCGACCGGTTGGCTGTGCGGCTGGCTCGTAGAAGGTTCCGGCACCGTCGAGCATTGCCGGAACGACGACGCGAAGCTGTCGCTCGTGTTCGTCGGCTATCCCGCGAATAGCCTGCTCGACTTGTGGGAAGGCACGATCGACAGTGCGAAGTCGAAGCTCGCGCGCGCGACGCTCTACGATCAGCCGACGCTGATCGCGACGGTCGCGGCGATCGTCACCGATACCAAACCGTCCGCGATCCGGACACTCGAGATCGCGGCGACGCACGGCATGGACGAGTCCGATCACATGCTGGTCGGCGCGCTCGCGCTGCTGGCGACCGCCGCCGCCGGATCGAACGCCGAGCTCGTCGCGTATCGCGGCGACAACATCGCGGGCGAGCCGGTGAACCAGGCCGGCGCGTTCGTCACCGAGGTGTCGCCGATCGCCGCGCTCGCGTTCGGCACCGGGCCGCTCGATGGTGATCGCAGCGCGTGGCTGCAGCGGCGCTATGCCGCCGGGTTCCGCCGTGGCGCGGCCGGTGCGCTCGACACCGCCGGGCAATGCGTGACGATCACGAGCGACAACGGGCTCGTGCTCGGCGGCTGCAGCGGCCCGCCGTGGCAGCTCGACGCGCAGGGCGCGCTGAAGAACGGCGCGCAATGCCTGAGCGTGCTGCCGACCGGCGAGCTCGTCCTCGGCACGTGCGATGCGCCCGCGCGGTTCTTCTTCGACGACGAAGGCCGGATCTGGGCGTCGATCGCGCCCGCGCCTGCACCGAACATGGACTACGCGCACCTGACGTGCCTGACCCCCGGCGGCGGCCGCGTGCGCGCCGTGCTGTGCGGACAGCCCGGCGCGACCACGTGGACGTTCGATCCGGTGAGCGCGACGACCGCGCGAGCGGGGCTCGGGCTCGCGTCGAGCGGGCGCGCGCTGCAGATCGGCGACCTCACCGGCGATGGACACGGTGACCTGTGCGCGGTCGAAGCCGGCGGCCTCCTGTGCGCGGCCGGTGATGGCACCGGACAGTTTGCAGCCGCAACGCGCATCGACAGCGCGGCGCAACCGCTCGCGATCGATCCGCGCAGCCTCGCGCTCGGCGACGTCGATCACGACGGCCGCGCCGATGCGTGCGGGCTCGCCAGCGACGGCTCCGGGATCCTGTGCGCGCTGGCGGCGAGGGATTACGCCGCCGGCACGTGGTCGACCGCGATCACCGGCGCACAAGCCGCTTCGCTCGCGATCGTCGGCAGCTCGGTGTGCGCGCTCGCGTCCTCCGGCATGACGTGCGCGACCGATAACGACGCCGCGCCGGTCGTGCTGTCGGCGTCGCCGGTGGGTGCGCAGCTCGCGTGGCCCGGCGAGCTCGACGGCGACGGCCAGGCCGACTGGTGCGCGACCTCGCCGACGACGGCAGGCGTCGCATGCGGTGTCGCGGCAGAAGCCGCCGTCACGACCGATGGCGTGCCATGGAGCTGGTCGCTCGCGGACGTGGTCGATCCCGCGCCGGCGAGCGCGGACGTCGGCGCGCTTGCCGACATCGACGGCGACGGCCGCGCGGATCTGTGCGTGCTCGATGGCGCGGTCGTCGCGTGCGGCCGCAGCCAGGGCCGCCGCTTCGGCCCGCGCACGACGCTCGCGACATTCGCCGGCACCACGCCGACCGCGCTCGTCCTCGGCGATCTCGACGGCGACGGCCACGCCGACGCGTGCGTCGACACCGGCACCGCGATCGCGTGCGCGCTCAGCCCTTGAGCTTGCGGCGCCGGGTGCGAGAGGGCGAGCTGCCGAACACGTGCGCCTCGAGCCGCGTCACGCGCCCGGGCAGGTCCGTGTACTTGTCGTCGATCGCGGCGACCTGAGCGCGCGCCGCTTCCCAGACGACGTTGACCGCGCGCGTGACCTCTGTCGTCACGTGCGCCATGATTCGTTCGTCGCGGCGATCGATGTGAGCCATGATGACCTCGACCCAATGGCCGAGCTTGCGGTCGAAGCGCTCCTCGAGGTGTCTCTCACCGCGTTCGATCCGATCGTTTAGCGCACCGGCCCAGAGCTTGAGCTTGTCGTCGAGCTTCTGCTCGAGCTTCTGTTCGAGCTTCTGTTCGAGCTTCTGCTCGAGCTTCGAGAGCTCCTTCACGAGCTCCGCGCGGAGGATCCCGCGTGTGATCACTTCACCCATGACTTCTTCGTCTTGCTCGGCCATCGAATCTACCTCGGCTCCGCGGGAGCACGAAGCAGATCCCGTGCCGCACCAACACCGCGATCTTCGTGGCGTGCGTGTCCGCTTTGATCTCGTTCGGCGGCACACCGAGCCGCTCAAGCTCGGTCTTTGGCGGCATCGTGGTGCCGAGGTCGGGCAGCTTGGCGATCAGCTCCTGCGCCCAGTAGCGCGGATCGACGTTGAACTCCTGCACGGCCAGGATGAGCTGCGCGACGTTGTGGCAGATGAGACGGAGCATGATCTCCGCGTACATGGCGTGGGGGACGCGCGATCTGAGCGAGTAGCCGAACCGCTCCTTGACGGCGTGCATGCCGCTCTCGCCGAGGGTGCGGTACGCGTAGCGATCCCAGTACAGGTCCTGGTCGTCCATGAACCGATCGTGCATGCGTTTGATCGCGGGTCTGGCCGAAGCTCGAGGACGAGTAGCCGTGGCGTACCGTGACCTATCTCGCGACGAGCAGCGCAACGTGATCCACGTGCTGCGGGCGCTGCGCGGTCGCTTCGGCAACTGGATCACCGTCGAACGCGCCCTGCCGATCTCGCACAGCCAGCGCGTCGAACTGACGGAAGGGCGCACCGAGGTGAGCACCACGATCGCGTTCCGCATCGCGAAGCTCCTGGATGTGTCGCTTCATGATGTGCTCAAGGGGACGGCGCTGCCGCAGCCGACTTGTCCGCACTGCGGGTGCGCGATCTAGTGAGCTGCGCGCGAGCTTAGCTGCTTCACCAAGCAGTCAAGCATCACATCCCTGGACGGATACCGATACTTCGTCCAGCCATCAACCCCAAGTAGCGCCACCATCCGGTCTTCTATTCCTGCTAGCTCAACCGAGTCCTTCGATTGATCCCCGCGATAGTGATGGATCGTCTTGGTCTCTCCAGAGACGCGCGAGTACGTAAGCAGGTACTTCGCTGCATCGGTCCGATCGTAGCCGTCATATTCGTTCGCGAACCGCATCAGCTCGGTAAGTGCGGAGTCAACCTCCGCTGCACGCTCCGGTAGGAGTCGCTCGCTGGCCCGGCATTCGTCACCTTGAGCACCGTCGCCCCGGAATTCGACGCGATGATCGCGGAACAATGTAACGACGTAGCGCGTGGGCGGCATTACAGGCCCGGTATCTGTCCGTGCCATCGTAAAGAGGACGTCGCCCGCCTCGGGCTTGAACGGCCAAGTCCCGAGATCCGGGCAGATCTGGCAAGCTGCATCGGAGGGCGCTGTCGGCACGGTCGACGCGCCGACAGGCGGTGACGCGGCGGCAGGCGGTGCCGGCGATGCGGGCGATGACGGTCCGCCGCAAGCGGCAAGCCCTCCGATCAGTGCCAGGCTCCGCACCGCACTAGGATAGCGCGGGAGGCAGGCAACCTGCCCGGCACCACATCCGGCGACGATCACGTTGCGAGTTGCGAGCTATAGCTAACGATCTGTCGGAGTGCCCGTGCACCCGGCTCTTAAGCGCCTCGCGCCTCGCGGATCGTGACCTCTGGAACACGGGGTCGAGCTGCACCCAGGTCGCCGTCGGGTGCTTAGCGCGGTTCTAGTTCCGTCGGGTTTTGAGGAAACGCCGTGCTAATCGCGTCGGAACTCGGTGCGAGTGCAGTCAGAGCGGCGCGAGCGTTCTGCGTATCGAGGCCCGTAGTTACAGACGTCTGGTCAGGGTCCTGAGGAAGATGGCCGGGTATTAAGGAATCGCCCCCTTTCGGGGCACACTCCCGCTTTGGCCGGCGGCCGGCCGCTACGTCCGCTACGTCCGAAGCGCGCCGGACTTCGCGAGTCGCTCGAAGCAGTCGAGCACCGGTGCCGCGACGTTGCGATCGTCGAGTCGCGCGATGTGGCGGATGCCGGTCGGCGACGTGATGTTGAGCTCGGTCAGCATGCCGCCGATCACGTCGAGACCGACGAGGATCTGGCCGTGCTCGCGCAACGTCGGCGCGACCGCCGCGATGATCTCGCGGTCGCGCGCGTCGAGCGTGCACTTGACCGGTTTCCCGCCGACGTGCAGGTTGCCGCGCGCCTCGGCCGCGGCCGGCACGCGCAACACGGCGCCGATCGGCTCGCCGTCGACGAGCACGATGCGCTTGTCGCCGGCGGCGACCTCCGGCAGGAACCGCTGCGCGATCGTCCACTTCCGTCCCGCATCCGTGGACGTCTCGAGGATCGACGAGCCGTTCGGATCGCCGTCGCGCACGACGAACACGCCGAGCCCGCCGTAACCGTCGACCGGCTTGACGACGATCGCGCCGCCCTGCTCCTTCTGGAACGCGCGCAACCGCTCCGTCGAGCGCGTGACGATCGTCGGCGGCGTCAGCGCGGGAAACCGCAGCACGGCGAGGTGCTCGTTGAGCTCGCGCAGCCCGCGCGGATCGTTGACGAGCAGCGTCTTGCCGCGCCCGTGCTCGAGGATCCACGTCGCGTGCAGGTATGCGACGTCGACCGGCGGATCCTTGCGCATCACCGTGACGTCGAAGTCGCCGAGCCGCTTCGCGGCGCGCGCTTCGATCTGAAATGCATCCGCGGGCTCGACCGCGGGTGACACGATCGTCGGCACCGCGTCGACGATCGCGTCGTCGCCGACCAGCCCGAGGTGCTCGAGCTGGCACGTCCACACGTCCCAGCCGCGCGCCGCCGCCTCGAGCATCAGCGCGTACGACGTGTCGCCGGCGAGCTGGAGTCGCTCGAGCGGATCGACGATGAACAGAGCACGCACGCCGCGATGGTAGCATCAGGTGCGGCGCGGCTAAGCGAACGTGCGCTTGAACAGCTTGCGCAGGTACCAGCCGGCGATCGCGAGCATCACCAGCAGCTCGACGAAGCGACCGTAGAACATGATGCTCCAGCCCTGGAACATCGAGAAGAACCACACGAGCGCCCAGCAGCCCGCGAACAGCAGCGCGAGGTCGCGTGCCATGCGCGCACCGCGCAGCTCGCCGAGTGGAAACACCCAGCGAATCGCGACGAGGCTGCTCGCGAGGCACGCGATCGGCGCGACCACGAGCCGGATGTCGGCGTCGAGCACGCCGGTGTCGAAGTACGCGTGCGCGAGGTGCAGCGCGACGATCTCGCCGAGCATCGCGATCACGCCGAGCCCGATCACGACCGACGCGATCGCGCGCCCGTCGGCATCGGTGCGCCCGCCCTTGCCGAGCTGCGCCGCGAGCGCTCCGACGAGCGGGATCGCGATCGCCGCGACGAGGACGAGCGTGCCGTGATCGGCTCCCCACGTGTAGGCGTCCTGCAACGCGTCCCGCAGCGTCATGGCAGCCCCTCTACGATAAGCCCGGAGTTACGCCGCGCAAGTCGACCTAAGTTGGCTCGCCGCCGTTGCCTGCGACCGGCTCGTCCCCGCCGACCTGCACCTTCGTGGGCAGGAGGTGCTCGAGACCGTGCTTGCGCAGCCGGTAGTAGAGCGTCGAGCGGTTGATGCCGAGCGTGCGCGCCGCGCTCGCGATGTTGCCGCGCGACTTCTCGACCGCGGCGACGATCTCCTTGCGCTCGCTGTCGAGCAGACGCTCGGCGAGGCTCTTGCCGTCGTCGGCCGCTGCAACCGGCGTCGCACCAGGCGCAGCGACCGGCACCGGCATGCTGCCCGACTGATGCGGAGTCGTGGCCTGCGCGCGCCGTCCGAAATCGAGGTGACCTGCCGCGAGCGGCGCGCCCTTCGCGAGGATCATCGCGCGCTCGATGATGTTCTCGAGCTCGCGCACGTTGCCCGGCCAGTTGTACTCGCGCAGCTTCGCGTGCGCTTCCGGCGTGGCCGGCGCGGCCGCCACTCCCATCTGCCTCGCGAACTTCGCGACGAAGTGGTGCACGAGCACCGGCAGATCGTCCAGGCGCTCGCGCAGCGGCGGCAGCACGATCGGGAACACGTTCAGGCGGTAGTACAGATCCTCGCGGAACTCGCCGTCCTCGATCATCTTCTCGAGGTTGCGGTTCGTCGCGCTGACCACCCGCACGTCCACCTTGATCGTCTCGTTGCCGCCGACGCGCTCGAGCTCGCGTTCCTGCAGCGTGCGCAGGAGCTTGATCTGCACTTCCATCGGCAGATCGCCGACCTCATCCAGGAACAGCGTGCCGCCGTCGGCGAGCTCGAACCGGCCGCGCCGGCGCTCGACCGCGCCGGTGAAGCTGCCCTTCTCGTGCCCGAACAGCTCGCTCTCGAGCACGCCGGGCGCGAGCGCCGCGCAGTTGACGCGCACGAACGGCTTCTCCTCGCGCGGCGAGTTGATGTGGATCGCGTGCGCGACCAGCTCCTTGCCGGTGCCGGTCTCGCCGCGCAGGAGCACGGTCGACGAGGTCGTCGCGACCTGCTCGACCTTCGCGAGCACGTCCTTGAGCGCGGTCGACTCGCCGATGATGTTGCCGTAGTCGAACTGGCCGTGCAGCTGCTGGTTCAAGTACCCCGTGTACTCCTGCAGCTGCGCGGCGAGCTTCTTGTTCTCGCGCAGCAGGTGGAAGCGCTCGATCGCGTACTGCAGGACGCCGCGCACGTCCTTCGCGTCCCACGGCTTCGTGATGTAGCGATAGACCTGGCCGAGGTTGATCGCCTCGATCAGCACGTCGACGTCGGTGAACGCGGTCAGGATGATGCCGACCGTCTCCGGGCGCTGCGCGCGAATCTCGCGGAGCAGCTCGACGCCGGTCATCTTCGGCATGCGCTGGTCGGTGACCACGACCGCGACATCCTTGTCGGCCAGGATTCCGAGCGCCTCCGGGCCGGAGGTCGCGGTCAGGATGTCGAACGTCTTCTTGAAGTTGAACCGGAAGGCGTCGAGGTTGTCCTGCTCGTCGTCGACGACGAGGATCGGATATCGCTTGACGTCCAGGGTCATCGACGCCCCCACGATAGCACCGAAAATTGGCGGCGGTTCGGCGGGTCCTCTAGCATTTTCGGGATGCCCCCGTCTCGCCGCGCGCGCCGCGCAGCCCCTGCGCCCTTGCCGCCCAGAAAGCCGATGGCGCTCGCGCGCCGCGTGTCGCTGTTCGAGCGCGACGTCCAGGTCCGGCTCGCGCCGATCGCCGTCGAGATCCTGCACGGCGCCGCGCGCGTCCTGACCGAAGGCGAGCTGACCGGCGACGCCTACGCCGGCTCGACGATGCTCACCGTCGACCTCGCGCGCACCGCCGATCGCGTCAGCGATTTGCCGGATGCTTCCACCGCGCAGCGCGTCGCGTTCCTGTACGCCGCCGACGATCGCTGCCGCGACCACGCGCGCCGGATCGCGCTCGGCGAGGCCCGCCGCGTCGCCGGCTGCGACCTCGCGGCGCCGCACATCGATGTCGAGAGCCGCGCGCGCGGCGCCGAGCTGCTGTTCAGCATGGGCGTCGAAGCGCAACGGAGGACCCCATGATCGAGCTCTATTCGATTCGCGATGTCGCCCGCATCCTCGCCGTGCAGGAGTCGCGGCTGCGCTACTGGATGCAAACCGGCTTCGTCGGCCCGACCGTGCGCAAGGGCGGCCGCTTCTACTACACGTTCCGCGACCTCGTCGCCGTGAAGTCGGCCAAGGATCTGGTCGCCGCCGACATCCCGCTGCAGCACGTGCGCAAGGCCGTCGAGGGCTTGAAGCGCGTATTGCCCGACGACACGCATCCGCATTCGAAGCTGCGCGTGTGCTCCGACGGCGAGACCATCGTCGCGCTCGCCGAGGATCGCGCGTTCGAGCCGGCGAGCGGCCAGGTCGTGATGGCGTTCAACCTGCCGAGCTTCGGCGAGCACGTCACCGAGGTGCTCGCGATGCCGCGCGTCGACCCGAGCGCGCCGCAGGCGATCGAGGATTCCCCGACCGAAGCGAACTCCGGCACGACGGCGTATCGCTTCTTCGTCGAGGCGTGCGCGGCCGAGGATCGCGGCGATTCGACCACCGCCGAGCATCTGTTCCGCCAGGCGCTCGACCTCGAGCCCGGCATGGCGGCCGCGCTGACCAACCTCGGCAACCTCGTGTATCGCGGCGGCGAGCTGGAAGAGGCGCGCAAGCTGTACGAGCGCGCGCTCGAGCACGATCCGTCTCAGCCCGAGGCTCGCTACAACCTCGCCAACCTGCTCGACGACCTCGGCGAGACCGAGCTCGCGATCTCCGAGCTGCGCCGCGTGTGCGCCTCCGCGCCCGACTTCGCCGACGCGCATTACAACCTCGGCCTCATGCTCGCGCACGTCGGCGGCACACAGCAGGCCAAGCAGCACCTCGAGCGCTACCTCGAGCTCGACGGCGCGAGCGACTGGGCGAGCCACGCGCGCACGTTCCTCGATCAGATGCCCGCGTAGTCAGCACGTCTTGACGAGCAGGATCGCCGCGGCGATCACGAACGCGAGCGGCTCCAGCCAGCGATCGAACCAGGTCATGGTGCGGCGCTCATTGCAGCCGCTCGGCCAGACGCCGCGCGCGTGATCTCGCGCGCTTGCGCGCGCCACTGGGTCCGTCCCAACCCGACGCCGACGTGCGAGAGTCGGCCATGGCCACACCGCAATATCCCGGACAGCCGCCGTATGGACAGCCGCCCTACGGACAGCCGCCGTACGGACAGCCGCCCTTCCCCGGTCAGCCACAATTTCCTGGGCAGCAGACGTCTCGTCCCGGCACGGTCACCGCTGCGGCCATCATGTGGATCATCTACGGCGGCCTCGGGCTGCTCGGAAATCTCATGTCGCTCGGCGTCGGTGTCGGTGTGCAAACGTTCGTCGGATTCGCGATGTCGCTCGGGTTCCTGATCACCGGCATCCAGGCACTATCCGGGCGAGCGAAGAGCCTGCTCGGCTCGGGGATCGCGAGCATCATTCTCGGCGTGATCGTGTTGCTCGCGCTGTTCGTGCTCGGCAGCATGGTGAACGACAAGGCTCCGATGGCGGTGATCGCGGCGATCGGACTCGCCTTCGGCGGCATGCTGATCACCGCCGGCATCCTCGCGTGCCTCGGCAACACCAAGTTCAAGCTCTGGCGCGCGTATCGCGGGCTCTAGCTAGCCGGCTGCGACGAGCAAGTACGCGTAGACGTACGGCGCGATGAACAGGACCGCATCGATGCGGTCGAGCAAGCCGCCGTGGCCGGGCAACAGCGCGCCGGAGTCCTTCACGCCGACCGAGCGCTTGATCAGCGACTCGGAGAGATCGCCCATCTGACCGAGGATGCCACCCGGGATCGCGATCGCGAGCACGTCGAGCCACGTCAGCCAGTCCGCGAACGTGACCTTGAGCACCGCGACGCCGAGCACCGAGCCGGCGAGCCCGCCCCACGCGCCGGCCCAGGTCTTCTTCGGCGAGACCGCCTCGTAGAGCTTGGCCTTGCCGAGGAAGCGGCCCGCGAAGTAACCGCCGGTGTCGGCGACCCACGCGACGAGCAGCACGATCACGACCGTGTCGCCGCCCTCGTTCGGATCGATCAGCTTGAGCTTCGCGAGGTACGTGGTGAGAAAACCGGCGTAGACGATCCCGAGCACGGTCGCGGCGTAGCGGCCGGCGACCGACGGGATGTCGCGAAACCGGAACAGGTAATACAGCGCCGGTGCGACGACCGCGATCGCGCACGCGAGCGCGTTGCCCTCGACCGCGAGCCCGGCGAGGCGATGCGGCAGGCCGTGGTAGCGCAGGAGCGCGGTCGGATCGAGCCAGTAGAACGCGGCGCACGCGACCGCGCCGATCACGAGCGCCGGCGTGCGGTCCTCCGCGGGCAGCATCATCGCGAACAGCTCGCGCATCGCGAGCAGCGAGGCGACGAACACCATCGCCCACCACGGCTCGGGCCGGTGGTAGTGGAGCACGAGCAACAGGATCGGCGCTGCGACGACCGCGACCAGGAACCGCTGCGCGAGGTTGCCGAGAGCCAAGGCAGCTGCAGCTAACTACACGTCCGACGAATCGGCAAGCTGCGCCGACGTCAGGCCGAACCGGCGCTCGCGCGCGGCGTACTCCTCGATGCACTTGTAGAGGTGCTGGCGGCGGAACTCGGGCCACAGCACGTCGACGAACACGAGCTCGGCGTAGGCGAGCTCCCACAGCATGAAGTTCGACACGCGCCGCTCGCCGGACGTGCGGATCAGCAAGTCGAGCGGCGGCCGCTGCGCGGTCGGCAGGAACGCGCCGAAGCGATCGACGTCGAGCTGCTCGACGCGCAGCTCGCCGGCCGCGATCGCGCGCGCCGCCGCCCGCGCCGCCGCCGCGATCGACTCGCGGCCGCCGTACGACAGCGCGAGCGTGAGCACCATCTGGGAATTGCCGCGCGACGCCGCGCGTAGCTCATCGAGCGGCTCGCGCACGAGCGCCGGCAGGCGCTCGACCTCGCCGAGCGCCTCGAGCCGGATGCCGTTGTCCAGGATCTCGGTGCGCTCGTCGATCAAGAACTCGCGCAGCAGCTGCATGAGGCCGGCGACCTCGTCCGGCGGCCGCGCCCAGTTCTGTGACGAGAAGGCATACAAGGTCAGCGCTTCGATGCCGAGCTGGCGCGCCGCGCGCGTGATGTCGCGAACGCTCTCGGCGCCTTCGCGATGCCCGTCGAGCCGAGGCCTTCCGCGCTGCTGCGCCCAGCGGCCGTTGCCGTCCATGATGATGCCGACGTGGCGCGGCAGACTGGTGGCGGTCATCGTTGCGGGTACCCCATTGATCTCGTACGCTCGATGAAAGCCATGGGGATCTTTTCCAGACTGGGCACGCTGATCAAGTCGAACATCAACGACCTCATCACGAAGGCCGAGGATCCGGAAAAGATGCTGTCACAGGTGCTGCTCGAAATGCAGCAGCAGCTGGTCGAGGCGAAGAAGGCGGTCGCGGTGGCGATCGCCGACGAGAAAAAGCTGCAGAAGCAGTACACGGCGGAGACGGACAAGTCGAAGGAGTGGGAGCGCAAGGCGATGGTCGCGGTGCGCGCCGGTGACGACAACCTCGCGCGCCAGGCGCTCGCGCGCAAGCAGGAGCACGAGACGATCGCGCAGCAGTTCCAGCAGCAGTGGATCTCCCAGAAGCAGGCGGTCGAGAAGCTGAAGGACGCGCTGCGCCTGCTCAACAACAAGATCGAAGAGGCGAAGCGCAAGAAGAACATCCTGATCGCGCGCAAGAAGCGCGCGGAGGCGCAGCAGCAGATCGCGAACACGATGCAGGGCCTCGGCGACACCAGCGCGTTCGACACGTTCGATCGCATGGCCGAGCGCATCCAGCTCATGGAAGCCGAGGCCGAGGCCGGTGCCGAGCTCGCGGGCGAGCTGTCGGGCGACACACTCGAATCGAAGTTCCTGCAGCTCGAGCAGGGCCCCGGCGGCGGCGAGGACGAGGCGCTCAACGAGCTCAAGGCCAAGATGGGCCTGCTCGAGGCTCCCAAGGGCGAGACCGCGAAGCAGCTCGGGGCTGGCGCAGCAGCCGGCAAGGACGACGATGGGCACGGCAAGAAGGATCAGAGCGGCCCGGTCGGGCCGTCGCTCACCGCCGAGGATTTGAAGGAGCTCGAAGACCTGGATCTTTCGGAGCTCGAAAAAGAGAAGCCGAAAGCGGGTTAACACTTCCTTCACTCCGCGCGTGTCGTCGACGCACGCGGGCTGTAGTCGCGATTTCACAGCGGGTTCTGGGAGCGGCGCGGTTTCCGGGTCTTGCCGTTTTTCCGACGAGGATCGCTGCTTGCACGGATCGGCGGCCATGCGTCTCCTCCGTGTCGCTCTGATGGTGATGCTGCCCACGTCGCTCGCGATTGCCGACGGCGGCAAGATCCCGCTCCGCGTGGTCCGGGTCCTGCCCGACACCGACCAGGCTCTCTTCTTCGACCGCAACACCAACAAGGCGGTGCTCGCCGAGGTCGGCGAGAAGGTCGAGGGCTTCGAGGTCCGCGACATCGACGACGACGAGGTGACGCTCGCCGCCGCCGATGGCACGACCGTGCTGCTCGCCGCGCCCGATCCCGCCTGGCATCGCCGGCCCTCGCGCACGCCTGCCAAGGCATCCGACGGCCCGCAGCCGATCGATCCGTACGCCGACGCCCCGGTTCGCGCCACCGAGGCTCCGCGCCCGATCGAGGCCGGTGAAGGCGGCGTCCGCGTCGCGACAGCCGATGAAGGGCTCCCACCCGCGGCGCCCGTGGCGGCGCCGGTCGCCGCCGCGCCTGCCGCCGTCGCCGCCGCGCCTGCCGCCGTCGCAGCCGCGCCAGGCACCGTCACGATCACCGTGACAGCGCCCGTCGCCGCGGCTCCAGCCCCGGTCGCCGTCGCCGTTCCCGCACCCGCTGCCGCTGCCGCTACCGCACCCGCCGCCGCTGCCGCACCCGCTGCCGTGGCCGCTGCCGCACCCGCTGCCGTGGCCGCTGCCGCACCCGCTGCCGCCGCCGCTGCCGCACCTCCGCCTCCGCCGCCCGCTCCGCCGATCGCCGTCCCGGTTCCCGCCCCCGCCTCCATCATCCCCGCCGTCTCGACGACCGAGCCCTCGACCTCCGCGCTCCCCAGCCGGCTCACGCGATCCGACGTGACCTCCGCGCTCGCGAACTTCACGACCCTCACCGCGTCCGTCCGCGGCACCTTCACCGCGGATGGCGCGCGTCTCGACGCCATCGCGCCCGACTCGTTGTTCGCGAAGGCCGGGCTGCGCACCGGCGACGTCATCACCTCCGTCGATCGCCAGCCGCTGCATTCGCTGGACGACACCGCGGATCTCTACGCGCGCGCGGCAAGCGCGCGGAACGTCACGGTCCAGCTGGTCCGCGCCGGCAAGCCGCTGACGCTACACATCGCGATCCAATAGCTGCGCGTCTGTCGTACGATGGGGCGGTGGGACCGGTCCGGCTGGAGCTCCGTCTGAACAGTCAGTCGGAGTGGATCAAGATCTTCGATCCGCGCGACTGGACCGTGTTCGTCCCGCACGACGAGCACGTCGACAACGGCGCCACGTTGCGCATCGACCTCGACGTCGGCGGCTGGCGGGTGACGTTGCGCGGCACCGTCGTCGGCTCGCGCGAGGAGCCCCGCGGCATCGTCGTGGCGCTCGGCGGCTCCGAGCGCGAGAAGATCAACTACCTCAACGGGTTCGTGCGCGGCGGCCTGATCAACCTGCGCGAGAAGCGGCGCCTCCCGGTGCGGCTGCAGGTCACGTACGGCGCGGTCGAAGGCCCCGCCAACACGTTCACGAAGGACATCAACGAAGAGGGCCTGTTCCTGTTCACCGACAAGCCGCTGCCCGAGACGTCGCAGGTGCACATGCTCGTCACCGTGCCGGGCAAAGCGCAACCGCTGTCGCTCGTCGGCAAGGTCTCGCACACGATCCTCGCGCAAGACGAGGAGCCTCCCGGCATGGGCATCGTGTTCGATGTCGACGAGGCGACGCGCGAGCAGCTGCTCAAGGTCATGGAAGAGCTCGAGCGCATGCTCGACAGCGGCGCGCTGCCGTCGACCGTGATCGAATAGTTGGCGCGGCCGTCGCGCACGCCGAACCATGCCGGGCCACTCGTCGGGCATCCTCCCGCGGGCAGATCCGACGGCGTGGTGTAAGTTGTGGCGTGGTCCGCCGCACGCGCATCGCCGCGACCGCCGCCGTCACGTGGCGCGACGGCGTTCACATCACCGGCACGCCGATCTGGTGCGACGCGCGCCGGCGGCGCGACGTGTGCTTCGCGAGCTCGGCGGAGCGCGTCGGCAAGGCGCGCGCAGCCGCTCACGGCCAGCTGATCGGCACGCGCGAGACGCTCGCCTTGCTCGATGCCGGGGCAGGTCACCTCGCGGTCCCGCTGCGCAAGCCGTTCACGCTCGGCACGCTGCGGCTCGAGCTCATCCCGTCGGGTCGCGGCATCGGCGCGGCGGCGCTGTACGTGGACCTGGGCGTGCGCCGCGTCCTGTACGCGGGGGCGATCCGCACGAGCGGTTGCGACGCTCCGGCGGAGGTGCGCGCGTGCGACGCGGTCGTGGTCGCGGTGCCGGCCGACGCGGCTCGCCTGCCGACGATCGGAGAAGCCGCCGCGCGCGTCACGAAGTGGGCGAAGAGCCAGCTGGCGGCGGGCAAGCGGCCGATCGTCGCGGCCGATTCGATCGTCGACGCGCTCGAGGTCGCGGCGCAGCTCGACGTCAAGCTCGCGTGCTCGCGCGCGCTGTGCGACGCGGCCGCGCGGGTCGGCGCGATGAAGCTGCGCACGACCGGCGACGTCCAGCTGCGCGTCGCGGGCGATCGCGCGCGCACCGGCGACGGACCGATCGCGCGCGTCGCGCTCGCCGGCGGCGACTTCACGTGGCCGTTCGCGGCGACGCGCGCGCAGCTGCTGGCCTGGATCGAACAATCGGGGGCGCGCGAGGTCTACCTCACCGGCGAGCGCGCCGAGGCGATCGCCGGCGTGCTCGGGCCGCGTGCACGCGTGCTCGGCCCACCGCAGCAGATGACGCTGTTTCGCGAGGCGCGCTAGGCGAGCCGTGGCGAGCCATCTTCTCGTACGGGTCGTGGTCGCCAACCGCCGCGACGGTAGCTGGTGGTGGCGGCTCCCGATCGTGGCGATGCTGTGGCTCGCGATCGCGCTGCCGATCATCGCGGCCGCGATCGTCGCGCTCACGCTGCGCGGGTGGGCGCGCGACCTGCCCGACGTGCCCGATCTCGACGACTGGCGCACGCAGGCGCCGCAGACCTCGCTCGTGCTCGCTGCGGACGGCTCGCACCTGGCCGAGCTGCCGTTTCGCGACGGCCAGGTCGTCGGTCACCGCACGCTCGTGCCGCTCGACGATCTGCCGCCGCAGCTCGTGGAGGCCGTGCTCGCGGCCGAAGATGTGCGGTTCTTTCAGCACCGCGGCGTCGATTATCAAGCGATCGCGCGCGCCGCGATCGAGAACTACCGCGCGGGCCGCGTCGTCGAGGGCGCGTCGACGATCACGCAGCAGGTCGCGCGCAACCTTCTGCCTTCGGAGATCGGCACCGAGCGCAGCATGCGTCGCAAGGTACGCGAGGCGCTGCTCGCGCGCGCGATCGAGCGGCGGTGGAGCAAGCACGACGTGCTCGAGACCTACCTCGACTTCGTGTTCCTCGGCGAAGGCGCCTACGGCATGGCGGCCGGCGCGCGCGCGTACTTCGACCGCGACGTGCGCGAGCTCGATCTCCCGCAGGCCGCGCTGCTCGCCGGTCTGATCCAGGCGCCGGGCCGGCTCGATCCGTTCCATCACGGCGCCGACGCGCGTGCTCGACGCGACGAGGTGCTCGCCCGCATGGCGCGCGCGAACCTGATCGACGAAGCGACGCGCGCCCGCGCCGCCGCGGCGCCGATCGAGCTCCACCGCCCGCGCCCGAGCTACGGCACGCGCGTGCCTTGGTACACCGAGCAAGTCCGCCGGCTCGTCGCGAGCGCGTTGCCCGACGAGCTCGCGCGCGGCGGGCTCGTGATCCAGACCGCCGCGCTGCCCGCGCTCGGCACGCAGCTGCAGGCCGACGCGGTCGCGCATGCCGCGAGCTGGAAGCAACACGGCCAGCCGCCCGAGCTCGCCGCGCTCGTGTGGGATCACGACACCGGTTACGTCGAGGCGCTCGTCGGCGGCCTCGCCTGGCGCGGCGACGGCTTCGACCGCATGATGCAGAGCTGCCGGCAGCCCGGCTCGGCGTGGAAGCCGATGGTCTACGGCGCCGCGCT